>JAABUT010000039.1_pt1 | contig 233265 bp, 161 predicted proteins | sample 5559281 | NCBI WGS metagenome assembly JAABUT01 (sample SAMN10711880, study PRJNA513359) | rock metagenome | isolation source: Antarctica rocks | place: Antarctica: Victoria Land, Ricker Hills nord | collected 2016-01-04
TCTTTTCTGTATCTTTTCTGTATCTTTTCTGTATCTTTTCTGTATCTTTTCTGTATCTTTTCTGTATCTTTTCTGTATCTTTTCTGTATCTTTTCTGTATCTTTTCTGTATCTTTTCTGTATCTTTTCTGTATCTTTTGTCTTGGAAAAGATACAGAAAAGATAAGGCAAAAAATACAGAAATAATTGTTGCGCTTCTTTTGTTTTACGTAGTAAAACAACAGCAATCATTGATAGCTTTTATAACTTTAGAAAATAACAACTCGTTCTTTTCTTTAAGGTTGCTCATTCTACTAGTATCTAAAGTTTTCACATCATTGTGAGTTAAAATTCGAAGATCTTCAGTTTCTTTTACTGATACTGGATTTAATGGAGAAAAAATAATGTCTTGTGGAGCTTCAGCATTTGGTTGAAAAGACTGATAAAGCGTATCCGTTGAACTTTCCTGAACAACCTCAGTACTTTGAGATTGAAGCTCAGAAACATTGCTTTGTTGAGATAAGTTTTGAGCACCTTCTAGGGGTACTTGATTTTTTTGTTGATCTCAACTTGCACTAGAAAGATTAGCTCGCATTAAAGGTCTGTCCCTCGAATTCGAAAAAGAACCTACTCTTTCAGCCGTTCGCATTTGAGTGTTTTCTGGATGTATATTCACACGAGTAAGACCATAAGTGATTTGTGAAGAAATATTCATTACTACAGATTTTTCCACTGCTTCTGCCGTTTGTGGATTAATAAAAATCTTTAAAAGTGGATATGCCCCAGAAGTATCACGCAATTAAGACGAAATCTGAATCCTGCTAATACAATCAAAGATATACTAATAAAACGAAATATTATTGTTGTTAGACGTATATCTAAGTTTTTAAAAAGCACTAACTTTTCTTTTTTTCTTGTCCTATTGTACTGTCTACCCAGAATTTTGAGTGAGTCAAATAACTTGCTGTCAAAAAATTCTTTATAAAAAATTTTACTTTTAAACTAACTCTAAAAAAAAAATAAGTTGAAAATACACTCTATTTTGTCGTATAATATAAGTATAAAACCACAAAATCCGTCAAACCGCATAAGCCTTAAGTATGAGATTTGTCTAAATTAAAAAGGCCTTCGTTTTTATTTTTTGTGAATTTCTGATAAGAAAAAAAAGTAGTAACAAAACTTGAAAAAAGAAAAATTTATGATACTATAAAAGCGTGATACTATAAAAGCCGTGTAAATAAAAAAGATGTCGTTTTTGTTTTTTGTAAATTTCTGATAAGAAAAAAGGCATGCATGATTTCCCTTATCTTTTCCACAGGAAAAGATACAGAAATAATTGTAGCGCTTCTTTTGTTTTACTACGTAAAACAACAGCAACCATGCGCTTCTTACCCTATGCCTGACTGTATCTTTTAAACCCAGTTTTTGTTAAAATGGGACACTGGGTAGGCATGCATAGTTATACGTTGTATCTAAGGGTTTAAAAGCACTCATTTTTCTTTTTTTCTTCTTTTTTTGCTTTCTTCTTTTATGTAACACATTTTTCAAGTTTATATTTGTGTTAATAAAGCCTGACAAAAAAAGCGAAGCTTTTGAAACAGTGACAAAAACAAAAATAATATTTTTGTTTTTGTTTCAAATGTTTTATATTTTTTGTCAGTGTTTCATCTTTTTTTGTTTTCGTTTTATTGATTCCTTCACTTCAAAGGGGTAAAGAAGGACCTTTTATTTTTTTAGAAACTATAAAGTGAGTGTTAAAAAAAAATAAAAGTATCAAGAATTATTTACAAACTTTAAATTTTATGATAAAATAAAGATACAATGTCAAAAAAACCGTAAAAGTTTTTAAACCAAAAAATTTAAAAATTTTATGTATTTTTTGAATCATACATTTTTTTTGGAGAAAAACTTATGAACCTAAACCCACCTAAATCTGCTATGCCAACAAAAAAAACGCATACTGAAGCTGGTTCTTCGAAAATGGCTTCAATTGGCAATCCATTTTTTTCTAAAGAAAAAGAACAATACTGTAGTGTAGCTCAGTCTACACGAGTTGCCCCTTCAAACGATAGTCCATATTTGCCGTTAGCTCGTGGTTTATTTGTTCTTTCAGCAGTTTCTGGTTGTCTATACCTTTATCTTCGTCACACTCGTTTGAAAAAAGACGCAAAACAAAGAGAGGAAGGACAGGAATACCTCCATGAAAAACAAAGCATGGAAGAAAAAGAACTTTCTGATATTATTATTGTTTTAAAAAAGTCTAATTTCTTAAATATTTTGCATAAGTATAAAATGCAAAAAATCACCTTAAAAGAAGCAAAAAATTTATTATCTGCTAATTTTGGACTCTCATAAAATGATATTTTATCAATTTTAAATAGTGTGTAATTTTAAAAAATTAGATTTTATAGTTTTTTTACCTTAAATATTATTTAAAAATAACTAATATTTAAGGTAAAAAACTTTAGAATTGTTTCAAATTTATTTAAGATTTCTAAAAAATGGTATCCTTTTCCACTTTAATTTTTTCATATTGTCGGTTAAGTTTACCTTAGTTTTACAGGTAGTCCAAAACAGGTAAATGAAAAAAGTGTGGAGAATACAAATAAAATAAGACCTGTTCTTTGGCCGACGCAATAGGAAGTGTGGTTTTCTTGTTTTAAAATAGCTTTAAGTATTAGAGCAATCGAAAATCTTATAAGTCTTTATCAAGAATTTTTTAATAAAACCAAAAGGTCCTTCTTTACCCCTTTGGGGTGAAGGAACAAATAAGATGCTTTCCCTCAAAAAAAAAAAACCAGAGCTTTGTATCCCTTCTTTGTTGCTCTTCCAAAGAATACGAAGTTGGGTAATTTGGGAAGAGAGCAAGCACTTAAAATTTGACAAATTTATTCACAAAATTGGATTAAATTCTTGACAAACCTTTAAAAGCACAACCCAGGAGAGATTAAAAAAATATGACTAATTTAACTATTCTAGAAAGAAAAGAATACGAAGAATATTCAGAGCCTGCTGTAATTGAAAGACCATTAAAAAGTAACTATGTAAACAAGTACGAACCCCCAAAAAATGAAATTACTAAAAAAACAATTTCGTACCTATCGGTATGGGAAGCGGAAGAGCTGAATTTAGATATGCCTCTATCAAAAACATTATACTTGGCTCAATGGGTGTCTAATAGTATCAAGAGTAATGTAGGAAATTACGTAAACACAGAAGATTTGTATCAAAATTACAAAGATCATACGCCTCGTGGAGCACACCTACCTCAAAGAACGTTTTCAAAACAACTTGAATCAGCTATGAATTCGTTCAATATAAAACCCGCCCGCAGTAGGTTCAAAAAAAGACGTGGATATTTGGGTATTGAATGTATAGATCTACCACTGTCTTCAGAAGAGCAAATATAAATGAGAGCTTTTTTTGGTACGATCAGACTCCAATCACTCTAAATAGTAGTGCAATCGTAAAGATTAATCATTAAAAAGAAACAAAGAAAGAAAGAAACAAAGATCACCCGGCTCGTATCGTTTCTATGCATGCGCTCTTAACCCTTCGAAAAGACAAAGTCCGCAGTTTTGTTAGTTGTTTTACTTCGTAAAACTGGGTTAAAATCAAAGATTTTAAAAGCATAAGAAGTAAAACAACTAAAACTGGGTTTAAAAGATACAGTCTGCCAGCATGCATGGAAATTAACTCTTTCTTGTTCATAGCAATCATCTGTACAATGCCTGGTTTTTTATAAACAGCTTTATACAAAACTTTTAGAGTTTTATAAACAGCTTTATACAAAACTTTTAGAGTTTTATTGCTTTGATTATCTATAAGGCTTAAGAGTTGTGTTTCTTTAAATTCGTGTAGGTTAGCATCATCAATGATAATGGCATCATAGGTATCATCTAACCGAGTAAAACCTTCTCTATGGTTAACCATTAATGTTTTAAAATTGTTTTGTTTGACAAAAGCGGTGCAGAACTGAGTTTTTCCAATCCCACTTTTTCAAACTAAAACAAGAGTTTTTTGGGTTTTTTTTTACCCACTTCTGTAAATCTTGATCAATTTTAAAATCTTCCAACTGCTGGGCAAACCTTTAACAAAAACAAAGTTGAAACAAAAAAAGCTTAACAAAAATAAGATTTGAAACAAAAAAAGCCTGACAAAAAAAGCTTAACAAAAAAAGCGAAGCTTTTTTTGTCAGGCTTTTTTTGTTTCAAGCTTTTTTTGTCAGGCTTTTTTTGTCAGGTCAAAGGTTTGATTCAAGGTTTGTTATTTGTTAGAAGGGTGTTTCTATTTTATCTACCTTAGTACTCTTTTTCATATTTTTTACATCATTAAAATGTTTTTTAAGGGACACAAAGAACTTGTAGAAAGACCTGCTATAGATTTTTCTATATTCTTTATTCTTTTGAGAGTAAGGCTTGTTCTATACCTATTAGCTCTACCTGTTGATTAACAAATTCTTTAATAGTTAAAAGCTTTCCATCCTGTAAATTTCCCAAATTACTTATATATTCTTTTTTTTACAGACATATTGGACAGTTCTTTGTAACTGATTTACTGGTGTATAATGTGCATGTATTTTTTGTTCTTGACAAACAAGATCCAGAAAATCAGAACTTTTTACATTAAACTTTTGATCCCTTATTAAGAGTGCATGGCAATATAAAGTACCATCATTATGAAATTATTTGCTTCCAATATAATTAAAGTTGCAAAATTTTTGTTCTAACTGCGTGTACCTTCTACAACAAAAACCTGACCTGACAAAAAAATGCTTGACACCCTAACAAAAACTTAACAAAAACGTAGTTTTTGTCTCAAGTTTTTGTCATTGCTAAGCGAAGCTTTTTTTGTTTACATTTTTTGTTTCAAACTTAAAACAAAAACTATAAACAAAAGAAGCACTTTTCTTTATCTTTTCTTTGTATTTTTTTCTTTATCTTTTCTTGATTTTTGAAGTTTTGCTAATAATCATAAATATATCAATGAGAATATTGATTAAAAATGTTAATAGTTTAAAAAACTATATTTCTATCTTTGAATAATATTTTATAATGGGATCTTTATAAAACTAATAGAGATTTGATAAGGTTTCTATAAGATTTATAAAGATTATGATTTCTGTATCTTTTACACAGGAAAAGATAAGGTTTTCCAAAGGTTTTCCTTATCTTTTTGATTGTTGTTTTACGAAGTAAAACAAAAGAAGCACTTTTCTTTATCTTTTCTTTCTATCTTTTCTTTATCTTTTCTGCAAGAAAAGATAAAGAAAAGATAGAAAGAAAAGATAAAGAAAAGATACAAAAACTTACAAAAACGAAGTTTAAAACAAAAAAAGCTTCGCTTTTTTTGTTTTAAACTTTTTTTGTTTCAAGCTTTTTTTGTCAGGTTAGGAAATCATTGTAATGGTATTGATCAACTACCTACTTTAAAAGCATCAATAAAAAAACCAAACATAATTCCTATCTTTAAATAATTAAGACTTTTCCAAATAATTTGATTATTAGAATAATACGAAATCCTCTGAAATATTACAAAAAAACGTTTTGCTTTGTTGTATAAAAGAAAATTTAAAAATTCCATAAAAACCAATATTATAAAAATAATAAAACCATCCCAAAGAATAAAAGAACGTATTGTATTTAAAAAAGTACCAAAAAGATTTCCAATTAAAAATCCAAAAAATAATGTAAATAAAGCAAAAGAAAAAACTTCTTTAAAAAAAGAATTTTTCCTTTTTAAATAAACCTTCAATTTATTTATAAAAAATACTATTCTAGTTTCAATTTTCATAAATTAAGAACAGTTTTAATATGCTTTTTTGTTAGCCTAAGTTTTCTTACAGAAAACCTTTAATATAATTTAGATCAATAATATCTAGACGTAATATTCTAACACTGCAGACATCACTAAGATTACCTTTTTATGTTAAAAAGCTAGTATTGTATTTCTTAAAAAGAATACAAGACGATGCTAGGAGGCTTATAAATCTCTAACAAAACAAGCAAACAAAAAATAATATTTTTTGTTTGCTTGTTTTGTTAGAGATTTGTTGGACAGGTCTTGACTTTCTTAAAAGTTTGTAAGTTTTATAAAAAAAGACAAAGCTCTATTAAATTTATTGATATTAAAAAAATTTTTACCCAAAGGGGTCCCTTTAGGGACCTACAAAAAGTTGAGACAAAAATGCAGTTATGACAAAAATAAGATTTGCTTTTTTTGCTTCAAATTATATTTTTGTTTCCATTTTTGTCTCAACTTCTTGTTTTAACATCGCTGAACAAAAATAGTAGTATCCAAACAAAAACTGAAACCTGACCTGACAAAAAAAGCCTGACAAAAAATGTAAACAAAAAAAGCCTGACAAAAAAAGCTTCGCTTTTTTTGTTAAGCTTTTTTTGTCAGGCTTTTTTTGTTTCAAATCTTATTTTTGTTAAGCTTTTTTTGTCAGGTCAGGTTTTTGTTAGAAAGATACTAATTTTAATTTTAATTTTTATTTATTAATGGTTTCAAAAAAAGTAAATGGACGATAATTTTTATTTTTTGAAAGAGGAAACAAGAATTTTGTTTTTGTCAGAGCTTGTTGATCAAAACTAAAAAATCGATAAAAATTTCGTCGAGAGTTTTTTCCCCATTTTTTATCGAAAAGGATTTTTACCTTTTGTTTATCTGTTGCGAAAGTAGCTTCGTTAGGAACAAATAATGACAAAAACCTTGTTTTTGTTTCAGTTGGTTTCTTTTTGAAAAAAGATTTCTTTTCAATATTAGGTGAACCAAAATCATCGAAAATTTCTTTTATTTCCTGTTGTCGAAGAGTTTCAAAACGCATTAAATAATCTGCCAAATAATCTAAAAGTTCACGATTTTCATCAAGTAAGGAAAAAGCTTGGTTAAAAGAAGTTAAAATTAACGCATGATAAATATAATCTCTATCTAGTTTGTATATATCATTCCAAGTTATATCAAAACCTGACAAACCCTGACAAACCTTTGCTTCTTTGGGGCCCCTGCCCCATAACGACACTGACCCTGACAAAAAATGCAAAGCATTTTTTGTTAGCGGTTTGTTTAAAGTTTGTTTAAATGTGTTTTTTGTTTGATTGTATCTTTTTTTTGGTAAAAGGTTTTTTAAGTTCTGCGTATTATGGTAATATTCGTCAGGCGTGACCCATTCCTCATTACGTTCACTTTCTTCAGGATCTGGGAGGTAAATTCTATACCAATCATCATAAAACATATTTAAATTTCTTACAGAAACATCGTTTTTGGAGTTTTCCAACGAAAACCCTGTTTGTTTTGTGATTTGATCTTGCCACCAAGGTCGAATTGACCACTCTTGAAAATTATAGCGAGAATATTTATCTCTTTCCTTACGAAGACGACTCTCTGATATATTTGATGCAGAAATTCTATTTTGTAAATCCTCAGTTAGTTGCTGAAAAAGTTCAAAAACTTCTATCTCTGAAGTTTCAAATTGGTTTTGATTAGTAAATATTTGATTTTCTCTCCGTATAGCCATTTTATTTGAATAAAAATGCCATTTATCTACTAAAGAGTGAGCTAAATGGCTTGCGGCAGAAAGATCTTCGATTCCAAGATTAGAATGCCAAAGATTTCTTTTGTCAGATTGATAGAAATTTTGTTTTGTAAGATTATTTACCTTAGAAAAAGAAAGTTTTTTTGTTTGTTTATTTGTACTTTTAGTCTCCTGACCAACCTTGACAAATTTCAAACAAACCTGAGACAAAAACTTTGTTTTTGTTACCGGTTTGTCAAAGTTTGTTTGAAGTTTGTTTAAAGTTTTTGCTTTAATTTTATCAGTTCTCTTTTTTTTATTAGTATTTTCTTCTTTGATATGAGAATGTAAAGATAAAGCTAGCAATTCAGCAGCTTTTCCAGCGTACAATCCAATTAACCGGGTTTCTAATTTTGCACGATTATTATTTGAAGTTAACGGAAGATTACTTTCTTTATATCGGCTATTTTTAGGTTGTGGCCAAAGTTTTAAAATCATAGCATCTGGGTGTTCTGGAAGAAGTGTATGTAATACAGCTTTTCCAGCTTGATAATAAGCAAACCTAGTAATAAAAAAAGGATCCTTTTCTAACACTGACACTCGCTTCGCTTTTTTTGTTTCAAACGGAGTTTTTGTAGTTTTCAAAAGAAAACCCTTTTCATTATCAATTTTTGGTTTCTCTATACTATAACTTGTAATAACTTCAATACCTCGGTCAATTGTTTCAACTGTATGTCCAGTGTCTCGAAGGATTGCTCTTAAAGAAGATTCATTCATTGCTGTAGCCAAAGCAGCTGTACTAAAACCAAAGGTCCGATTAGCTAAGTATTCCCAAGAAAAATCTAGATCTTGATTCTTATTTTTTAAAACATTATTTCTATCTTTTTTTTCTTTTAAATTGTTATTAATAGTGACAGGAAAATCTGTTGAAGTATTCGTTTGTTTGTTTTCATTAATCAATAAGGTTCCGATCTTAGATTCTAAAGATTCTAACAAAAATCCTAGATTTGTACGCCCATTTATTTTTTCCTCAATCTTTTTAGAAGAAGACAATGTTAATCCAAGATTTCGACTATAAAATTTTAAAATTTCAATCCGCTTTTTTCTTCCAGGGAGTTCTAAATTAAGAACACGATCAAATCTTCCTGGTCGTGTTAAAGCAGGATCTAAAACTTTAGGTCTATTTGTTGCACCAATAACAATAACTCCAGTACGGGATTTTAGTCCATCCAATTCGATTAAAAACTGCATTAAGAGATTTAACTGTTCTTGATTTGTTTGTTGTTTTGCTTGATTTTTTTTTCCTACAGAAGTCTTTTCAATATTTGCATTTCTAGTTAAATCACCAGAAACAAAAAAATCTAAGCGAGTGTCAGTGTTACTGCTTTGTTTTTCAGCTATATTTCCGGCTTTATTACCATTTATAGAATTATTTGAACTTGTTTCAGTTGATCCACGATTAGATTGATGGAGAGATTGAATTAAATCATCAGTTCCAACAGAAGTACTCATAACATCTTGTCTGCTTTCACCTAATGTATCAATTTCATCAATAAATACAATACACGGGGCAACCTTTCGTGCTTGCTCAAACAAATTTCTTAATCGTTGAGCGCCTTCTTCGTTTTCTTCTGAACTAGTTAACGAGCTCCCTGATTGAACTAATACAGGAACTTCAGCTTCACCAGCAATAGCTTGTACTAAAAGAGTTTTCCCTGTTCCCGGAGGGCCTACAAATAAAAAACCTTTAGGAAGAAAATGCCCAACTTTAAAAGTTGGACCAGAGTTTCGAAGAATCCAAACGATCTCACCTAATTCTGGTAAAATGTTGTCAATTCCGACTACATCTTTAAATCGTTTTTTAACTTTTTTAATTAAACGATAACCTTTGTCTTTTTTATCATCAGTTAATCCAAATTCTTCTTTTAAATTATCATCGAAAAAACCCAAAAACGCTAATTCTTTTCCATAAATTGATAATAAACTTTGGAAAATTTTAAGAGCAATAAAAACAAAAGATAGTTTTGTAATAGCAAACCATGATTTCCCAAAGGGAAATAATTGTCCCGCAAACAATTCGGAGATTTGTAAGCGTGACCATGATTGAACCGTTACAGGTTCCCAAGATTCGCGAAAAGGTGTTTGAAGATATAAAAAAGGTTTTAAAAATAATAATAAATTGTTTGGATTATTAGAGGAAACATTAACATCGTTTTTGTTAGAAGACAAAACTGAAAAATTCTTTGCTTTTATAAACTGTAGGTTTCTATCAGGATTTTTAGTCAAAGAGCTTTGTATCGTTCTATCAGCTTTGTAAATAGTAAGAACTTTTTGATAAATTCCACCAACATTTGAATTTTCAGTTAGATTTTGATTCAAAAGAGTTTGACTAGCAGGTAAATAATGAAAATTTAATTGTAGATTTGGTAAAAAATTAAAAATTGGTTTCTTTTCTTTTAAAAGTGAAACAAAAACTTGAGACACTGGCAAAAAATGCTTTGCATTTTTTGTTAAGTTTTGGGTAGAAGTCGACATTAAAGAATTACTCTCATTCAATAAATCATCAACAAAACTGGAAGGTATTTCAATTTTTATCGGAAAGCTTTTTTTATTTAATCTTTCAAATATAATATTTTTGTATATATTCTGAATAAATAAAAGACGTATTTTTGCTATTTCCATATCAGGATATAAATATCCTGACAAAAGTCTTAATTTAGTTACAGAACTTTGTTCTGGTAGAGTTAAATTAATATTATCCTTTTCTAAGTTTAAAATTACATTTTGAATATAATCAAAAAATTCAAACTCTTTAACATCATTAATGTTTTTTTCTTTATTAGAAAAATCTGATACAAAATTTGCAAATCTACGAGATCCACGGGTTGTAAAGGAAGTAGTTAGATCTAGATAAGTAAATTGATTTGTGTGTTTTTGTAGATTTTTAAAAGGCCCTTTTTTTAACATCGCTTTAACAAAAATAGTATTTTTGTTAACCGAAGGAATAAATCCTTCATTATAAAAAAATTTTTTTAATTCATTTTCTAAAAAACTTTTTTTATAAAAGATTTCTTCTTTCACATCTGACTGATAAATCTCTAACAAATCTGAGACAAAGACTTCGTTTTTGTTATCGGTTTGTCCAGGTTTACCAGCTGCGAGTAAAGTTTCATTAGTATGTTGTTTTGTCTCTGATAACAAATTTGAGTCAAATTTTAAAGAAACCTGAGACGAAAACTCCGTTTTTGGTATCGGTTTGTCAAGGTTTGCTATACAATTTTCCACGTTACTTATGTTTTTTTCCTTATTAGAAGAAAAATCTGAGAAGAACTTATGATTTGGAAAGCTTTGGAAAGCTTCAAAAATATTAGGACCAGGAATAGGAAAATATTTTTGATTTTCTTGTTTTTTTAAGGGTAAAGCCTCTGAATAATTTTGCTCCAATTTTAAAGGTAATTCATCAAGATCAAATAATTTTTGTTGAAAAGGTTGTTTTGTAAACACATTAATTAAATTAGGTTTTTTATTAATAAGTGTTGGTTTTAAATCAATTTTGTTTTTAGAAAAAGATAAAAAATTTGGTTTTCGTGCAGAAAATTTATACTCAAAGAATTTTTCTGACTTATTGTTTTTTGTCTGTAAAGGCAAACACTGACAAAAAGTGCCTGACAAAAAATGCTTTGCATTTTTTGTTTGCATTTTTTGTTTCAAACTTTGTTTTTGTAGGGTATTCTTTGGACCTGCCCCAAAACCGAAAAAAATATTTTTTGTTTCATCTTCGATTTGTAAGCCCAAACAAGAACTTTGTTCTTGTGGTAGTTTTTTGGCTGAACCAAAACTTTCTTCTTTGTTAGAAATAGAGGCAAACGTTTTTTCTGCTACTTTTTGTTTTCCATTAAAAAAAACAGGCAATTTATTTAGAGTAATTTTATTTACTTTGGGTAAAAAACCTGTATAAAATTGTTTTTGCTTATACTCCCAAACAGGTTTCATTTCAAGTATAATTAAATTACCGTAAATATCAAGACGCTCTATAAGATCTTGATTTTGTAAATTTGTTTGTTTTCTTTGCTCTTTTGAGACGAAAGAATTAAATTTTAAAGAAACCTGAGACGAAAACTCCATTTTTGTTACCGGTTTGTCAAGAGTTGAATCTAACATCTGGTCATTATCTTCTAACATTTCGACTGACGAATCTTCGATTTGTGAGCCAAAGGAGTTGTTAATAACTTCCGATTTGTCAAGAGTTGAATCTAACATCTGGTCATTATCTTCTAACATTTCGACTGACGAATCTTCGATTTGTGAGCCAAAGGAGTTGTTAATAACTTCCGATTTGTCAGTCCAAGTGTTAGGAGATTTACAAATATATAATTTGTCATCAGAAAGAGAAGCTATTTTTTTAGAAGTAATTTCTCGAAAAGTCTCCCAAGAAAGATTCTGATGTGGTAAACAAAATCCAGGTAAATTATCTTTCACAAGGTATGAAAAGAGTTGTCCTTTGTATCGAGATCGAATTAATAAAGAAAAACTAAACACAAATGGAAATAAAGCAATTATAAATTGTATATTGTTTAACTGTTTCCAATTAGTTGTTATTGAAGTTTTTGCACGAATACGATAATTTGAAAAAAAAATTGAAGGTTTAAAAAAATTTTTTAAGAATGGAATAGTAGTAAATAATGAATCTCTTTTCTTAACAGTACCAAAAAAAGGTAAATTAGTTGTTTTTTTTAATTTAAAACGATTTTTTGTCATACAAAAATATTAATCAAAATTTTGTTTACGAAAGAGTTTTTTTGGAAAGGTAATTAATGTTATTTGTTTCACATAAATTCTTATTTATGTGAAACAAATAGAAGATAAAACTAAAACAAAACAGAGATAAAAACCTAACAAAAATATAAAGCAAGGTCCTTCTTTTAACATCGCTTTAACCTGACCTGACAAAAACAAAAATAATATTTAAAACAAAAAATGCCTGACACTCGCTTGAAACAAAAAAAGCTTCGCTTTTTTTGTTTCAAGCGAGTGTCAGGCATTTTTTGTCAGGTTTTTGTTAAGCTTTTTTTGTCTGGCTTTTTTTGTCAGGTCCGTATTTTTGTTAATTACATTAAGCATATTACTATGTAATGGTAGTGTTTTCTTAATATTTAATATAAATGATATAAGTAATATATTTTATTTTTAAATTTTACTAAATAAAGTTCTTCAACAAAAACAAGGTTTTTATCTTCTTACGTAATTTTCGTATTAAAATTTTTTAATAAAAATATTTTTTTTTTTCAAATTTTTATTAAAGACTCATTAAATATTTTAAAAGCAAGTAAAGTAGCATCAATTTTTTTTAATTCGTAAAGGAGCTTCACACTTAAGGATGCCATTCAATGGTTGCTGATTATTTTACTACGTAAAATAAAAGAAGCGCAACAATTGTTGTTAAAAAAAAACATATTTTTTTTTAACAACCATCTACATTTTTAATTTATAAAATACTAACATAATAAAAATAAATGGTAATAAAATTTTATTTGATTACCATTTTTTGCTAAAAAAGTTAATGCAAAAGAGTATATGTTTTATACAGATTTTACATTAAAGTTTTTTGCTAAAAAAGCTAATAGTAAATAATTCAATAATAACACAAAAAATTACTTTTTGACGATACTCTTTATTTTAGTATTTATTCTTTTACTTGTTTTAACAAGATATGTTTTTAAAACTTAGGCTATTTATTGTTTTAAATTATTAATAATTTCCTAAAAATTCTTGGGTGTGTTATTGCATTGTGGGCAAGTACTTGTAGAAACACTCTAAAGCTTTTAAAAGTATAAAAAAATATAAAAATAAAAGCTTGTGTTTTTTAAAACCATATTATATAATATTATATAAAAACTTTGGGCTACTATGTGGTAGAAGTCGACCAAAGGTTAAGTATCTCAAGTTTTTAATCATTCAAAAATTAAAAACCCCTTATATAAAGCATTTTTTCCAAAAAGTTTTGAATTTAACAAGTAGCCTTCAATTTATCAGTCAGGCAAAGTCACAACTAAAAACAAAGTTGTATTATATTCACTTTTTTTATATTAATATAAAAAAAGTGAATATAATACAAACAACAAAAGTAATATTTCTAATTTATTGGCTTTTATTTCTTTGTGAATTGGGTTTTCTAAAATTTAGTTGAGAAGAAATCGCTGCTTTACGCCCTGAATCAACTGTATTCACCCCTAATTTATTACCAAAATCATCCAAATCTGAAACAGATAGCCCGCTGCTTCTTAAAGATGATTGATAAAGAAAAAAGTCACTTTCGTTATAAGGTACAATGTTAGACGTTTTAAGCACCGGATTACTCGATCGTAAAACAACAAATTTGTGAAGATTTTCAACAGGAATACCCTTATCTCTCAAAGTTTTGAATAAAACTCTTTTGCCATCACTTGAGTGAAGCAAAGCTCCATCAATGGCTTTTGCTAATGACGAATTAGCAGGTTGATTATCTCGGATACCAACAGCAAATCTATCACTATCTTTAAGACGTTCTAAAAGTGGAATAATTTCGGTTGCAATTTCATTTTTATGTAAATATCTTACAGGCACCTCTTCAATAGCTAAGGCCGCTTTGTAGCATTGGTCATTATCACTAAAAGTTACATTTCTAACGTGAGCATATGCAGTATGCTCCGTTGATGTCAATTCAAGCCTAGCTTGAGTTTTGCCTAAACGAGTTCTGTCTGATTGATGAATTTCTTCACTTGATTTCTCATAAGCTTCTCGTGGCGCTCCTCTTTTCTCAAATTCAATATCCGAAATTTTTTGAAGAGTTTGTTTATCTCGAGATTGACGAATATCTGAAAAATCTTGAGGTGACATTTGATCTGTTAAACTCCGAGACATTTCAAAATTACCATCTCTTTCAGCTTTTACACGAGCATTTGTCAATTCATTGTGAATAGGCACTAATACTGTCATTGTATTAGCTGCTTTGTAATTGGTATTCAAATTTTGATGTGCATTTTTACCCATGGAATGGTCGTTTTGACCTAGGTCCAACTCATAAACCTTATTTTTTTCGTTTTCAGTTCGAGGTAAATGTTTGACACGATGTTTAAAGTGCTCTGCCGCATTATCACTTTTATTATATCGAATAACAGATGTATCCATGTTTAAACGACTACTTTCCCCTTCATTAATTTTTAACTTTACTCCAGGATTTGATTTAAAAACATTGTTTGGATTTTTTGAAGTAGGCTTTTCGAGATAAACTATTCGTTGGGATCCTTTTTCTGTGAAAGATTTATCGTTAAAACCATGTTCGATCTGCACATCCAATTTCTCTCTTTTAGTCAACTTTTTTATTTTTTTAGCTAATTTTTTACCTTTTTTCTCAAGTTTTTTTTCAGTAGTAGCGGATTCATCATTACTACTTAAAGAGGAGTCAGTTGTATTTTCAAATTGACCTATTTGATCAACTTCTGTTAATTGACTAGTCGTAGCTTCACCTTGGCTTAAATTAGAATTTGTACGATTTAATTCATTTGTAGGAAAAAAGCCATGAATATCTTTAGGATTTGTACGATTTAATTCATTTGTAGGAAAAAAACCGTGAATACCTTCAGATACAGTACGATCTAATTGGTGTGTTGGAACAAAACCAGAAATAGTTCGTTTTAGCTTGTTTTTTGTGCGAAACGGATCCTTTGTTTTTTCTGAGGTGATCTCTTTTCGTTGAGAAAACATATTTTTGAAACGTTCCCAATCGGCTTCAGACATAGGATCGATTTCGCTTTCATCCTCAGGTCCTATAGATTGTTTCTCACTACTAAAAGACGAATCACCACTAATTACCGATTGATCATTTCCTTTTTCAAATTCAAATTCGAGTTTCTCTTGCTTTTGAAAAGCTTGTCGAGGCGAGACAGAACCTGTATCACTGAGTAAACTTTCCGTATCACTTGATTTTTTGGATTCGATTACTTGGTATCTTTTTTCTTCAGGTAGCTCAGCTCCTGAAAAACTTCGTTCACCAATGCTTACTGAAGGTTCTGCAAAAAGTTTTTCTTGTTTTTCAGCAACTTCTTGGCTCTCTTTTTGACTCTCTCTTTTTACAACTCTAGTTTCTTCTTTTACAGTTGTACTTTCTTTTTCTACAATTGTACTTTCTTTGTCAACAACTGAATCTTCATTTGACACGGCTGGAGTTCGCGTGGATACGCGAAGCTGCGCAAATACAGGACGTGGAAAAACCATATGGCCAATACCAGCACCCTGATAAAAATTTCCAAACTCTACAAGTTCGATAATTTCTGCACATAAAGGGTCGAAATTAGTAACCAATGAAGGGTTTTTTGAAAGACGCGGAAAAATTTTACAAGCAAAAAATGTTAGGAAAATTAGTTTAGAATAACCCCAGATAGGATGACCCCGAACCCTTTCCCAAAATAATGCTTTTTGATGGGCTTCATTTTTAGACAATAAAAAATAATTAGCGAAACTTAGATCATTTTTCTTTAGTCTTACTACCTCGTCGAATGGCGATAAATTTCTTTCTCTTAAAATTTGATTTTGATTTTTTTTCAGAAATTCTATAATTACTTTCCAATTTTGTTGAATTTTAATATCTACAATTACCTGATCAATTACGGAACCCTCAATTTCTAAAAAAATTAATATATTTTTTATACAATTTATATCTACATGAAAAAAAGTTGTATTTTCTAAAGCAAAAAGAACCCCTTTTATAATATCTTTTCTTAAGAAAATCTTATCAATAAAGCTAAATTCTAAAAAAAATAAAACGCTATAAGTACAATCACAATGCATTAAAAACGTGAAAAAGATAGACCATGAATAAGTAGACATATGCTTTTTTTCAAAAGCAAACCATAAGGCAGAACATACCAAATCCGACAAAGACCAACCTTTAACTTTTTTTTTAAGCTTTGAAGAAAAGTCACTTCGTCTTAAAAGAGAAGTTATATCCGGAGAATAACAACCAAATCTTAAAACAAGTTGAGAATCGTCGAATCCAGTAGGCCAACCTTTTTGGCCTTCTTTTTGAAAAATTGGATTACATTCTACAATTACAATTTTTTGTTTCATATTTAAATTTAATTTAATTTTTAAAAAATTTTTTTGATTACTCTCAAAAGAATTGATATGTATTCTTTGTTAATGGTTTGTTTAACGTTTATCAAGATGAAACAAAAATCTTGATATTTATTTTTTGTCATAACTGCTTTTGTAATTTTTCTAACAAAAACCTGACAAAAATCAGATTTGAAACAAAAAATGCAAAGCATTTTTTGTCAGGTCTCAAGTTTTTGGAAAGGATACTAAGTTTTCCTTTGGAAAACCTTATCTTTTTGATTGTTGTTTTACGAAGTAAAACAAAAGAAGCACTTTTCTACAAGAAAAGATAAATAAAAGATACAGAAAATCTTCGGAAAACCTTTAGAAAATATACTTATTATAATATCCTGAATACTAATATTCTGTCAATCCAGTCCGCCTATCTTTAAATTTTATTCTATATTTTTTAAATATAAAAGGTGAACAAAAACTTTTAGTGGTTGATAAGTAAAACAATATATTACGTTTTTTTATAGTTTTTGTCACATTTTTTTCAAAAAAGATGCTAAAAAGGTTGTTACAAAGGGTTATTTTATACTTTTGTGAGATGATAAAAATTCCGTCACTTTACGACACTTTTTGTCACTTTACGTCATTGCAAGTCATAAACCAAAATAAAAAGCGACTAAAACAAAAACTGAAACAAAAATAAAAACAAAAATACTGACCTGACAAAAAAAGCTTAACAAAAATAAGATTTGAAACAAAAACAAAAATAATATTTTTGTTTCAAATGGTTTGCATTTTTTGTAAGGTCTCAAGTATTTGAAAGACTGACAAAAAATGGTTTACATTTTTTGTCAGTCTTTCAAATACTTTGCTTCTTTTAACATCGCCTTAACAAAAAAGGGATACTACTATTTTTGTTAAGGCGATGTCAGGCCTTACAAATCGAAGATAAACAAAAATCTTATTTTTGTCAGGATTGTTGTTTTACGAATTCAAACAAAAGAAGCACTTTTCTTTATCTTTTGTTTGTATCTTTTCTGCAAGAAAAGATACAAAGATTTGTGTACAGTAATACAAGATTAACTGTAAAAAAATACAACGAATTCAACTTTTATATAAATAGAAATAGATAGAAAGAGTTATGTTTATTAATACAAAACATAAATCTTTTGTAAAATTTTAAAAAATTCATATTTTACAAAAATTAAAAAAAATTATAACAACTTTAAATTAAAAAAAAAAAAAAAAACAATTTTTTTTATCTTCTTTGATTTTGATAAACTTTTTTGTAATACCTAAAACTATAATAAATTAAAAAAAAATGAACTTTTTAGAAAATCAAAAAAATTATACTATTCCTAGCACCTTGTATAGTCAAAATAAAAATTTAAGGTGGGCAGGAAGTTTTAATCAAGCAATCGAACTACTTTGTATTATTCCTTATTTTAAAAGTAGTGTATCATTATTTGAAATTTTTACTATTGATGAGTTCCCATTAGCAATCATAAAAAATTGGACTTTAGAAGATGTCTCAAAATCTGCTCTTTTCTTTTACTTGGAAAATTTATTTAGCGACAAAAAAATTATTCAAGCTAATTTGATGTCCGTTTATGAGTGGCAAGTTATTAGCAGTCTTATTATTAATTCAGAAATAAGTAATAGTATATTAAATTTTATTAAAGAACTTGATTTAGTTAAAATTTATCCAAATAAAATCATCGTTTCTGGAAGTTATCAGAGTATTGAACGAGTGTATAATTTTGAAAAACGAATATTTAGCTAAATTGGACTGCAAAATCTTTTATCTTTTTTAAAAGTTGATTTTGCATCAAGGAATTTATTGATTGATCAAACTTTTAAGAATAAAAACTTAGAAAATATTGCTGCTTTTTTATTTACTTACGAGGCAAAAAACTTGTCTTGACTCAAGCTTAAATAAATTATAAAGATCAGAATCTTGATAAAAATTTAAAGAAGGCTGAGCAATAGATTGAAAAACTGCTAAATGGTATTTTGCAGGTCCAAATGACAGAATTAAAAACATTTTATTTTTTTTATTTTTTTACTCATTTTATCAAGAATTGTTTGAGGATTTAATTAATAAGGAAAAAACTAACACTATACCTTTATTTCAACTTTTTGAAGAATTTTTACCTAACTCTGAAGAAAAAATTATTCTTTTAGAAAATATATCCTTTGTGGATCTTTCAAAAATAATTACTAAATTTTTTTTTGCAAAAAAAACTCGAATTAATAAGATTTTTGAAAAAATCAACAATTTTTTTCTTATTATTTACAAGAAGCAGCTTTAGGAGCATTATTGCTTGGTGTGGTAGTTGTGGAAATTACAATTGTAAAAGTACCGGGCGAAGTAAGGCGAGTTCATAACGATCGTTTAATAAGCCCACCTTTTGCTATGATATCACATAATGCTCATTATTATTATTCAAGGAATCAAATAGGACAAAAATTACCTCAAATAACAGAAACTAGTACATCTATTGTCCAAACATTATCAACATCGTCTGTTTTACAGGTAAACAAAAGGTCAAGTATTCCAAGACCTATACAAATACGCTCACCTTATTTAGTTACAGCAAAAGCACAGCAACCGGTTAGTTTAATGCAAGTTAAACAAAATTGTTCGAACGTTGAACAAATATTGCAACAAAATTTTATTAATACGCCATCTGTAATTAGAATAAACGTTGGTCATGATTTCCCGAAGGGAAATCATGAAATTGATAAATAAAACAGATTTTTTGGTCTCGACAAACAAAGTAAATCTTTTAAATACTGTTGGTACGTTCGCAGACAACGAAAAGATAAAAAATAGATTTGTGAAAATTCTTGATAAGAATGGTTTACAGGCTCAAACCGTATTAATGGACCGCGAGTACGTAACAGTGAGCCCTATTCTTTATAGTTATGGAATTCCGCGAGATATTGGCGGTACTTTTTTCATGTTAAGACCTCATCATAATACACACACATAAGTTATGGAAGTTTATTAGCCCCTTCAATTTGGTTATGATTCCCGAAAAGGTAATACAATCGACTGGCACGAACACTTGTTGACTGTTTATGATGACAATTTTGTAAAAGTTTATGACGCCAATATAGTTAATAAATATCTTCTAAAAAATAACATAAAAGCTTTAGGGACACTGGCTTTCTATGGAATAGACATGAATGATGTGAGAGCTGCTGCTCGAAGTGCCAGTACGATTAACATAAACACATTTTTTAATTTGGACACTCCATCTTTTGTTCCTTACTAGCCATATTAATATGCTTTGTGGTAAAGCAAGACAAGATTTTGATTTTTTTACTCAGAAATCTACACCTGACTACAGTATCAATTATTCTGCCAATAAAGCGTCACAATTTTTGGAAGTTGGGTTGGAAGAAGCTATAAATATAAACAAATTTTATTATTCTTTAGAACCATCTTTTATACAAGGTACAACCCAAATAGCTTTAATAGGAAGTGCACATAGACAGTTTATAAATTTGGTAAGAGAGTCAATCATTTTTACCATTGATAGAGGTGGCTATGTTGATCAAAATCTTCAACAACATTTTGAAACAAAATTGTCTTCTGGTCGTTTGTATGGCTTGGATCAAGCATAAAATGTAGCACGGACCCAATTTAATTTGGAAAATGTTAAAAGAGGCGTAAATTTTTGCCTTTGGCATACCAATTATCCTACAATTTTTAATTTTTAGATTTTTATTAAAACTTTTAGATCGTTTTTATTTCATTTTTTGTAGACTAAATGATTTAATAGTTATCTCAAAAAAATAATTAAATTACTTTTCTTTTTTAAGGTAATGAAATAAAATTATAAATTTTATTTCATTACCTTTTGACTTAATATTACAACTCAAATTTGTAAGATGTAGGAGCTACAGTATAAAACCGTTTAGGGTGTATCTGATCAACCCGTAACCCGCTACCAATAGCTTCAATCATATGTAATGATGAATATCTCTCATCGGGAAGATCATTTAAAATTGAACTACGATCAAAAAGAGACAGATTTGTATTAGCAACTTGCAAATCAAATGGAGAAATATTGAGCTCTTGTAATGTGCTAAGCAATAAAGTTGCACAAACACGGCTTTTTGATATAGCGCTTTCTATTAATTGTGTCGCTATTCGACCCCCGTTCGAATTGTTTAAAGTTGGAATATGCGCTTTAATTCCTTTAGAATATTCAAAAACAAGCTGTTGAGCTTCTAAATGTGGAATAATATATCTCCCCATTTTTCCAATATCTGGTTCTAAATTTCTATCTCCTTTAAGTTCTTGACAAGCTGTTAAAAGTGTTTTACATTGATCTTGATGTGATAATAAAACATTATTAACCTTAAACTGAGCTAATTTCTCTTCCAAAGTCAAACCGAGAGAATTGCATTCATCCTGTACGCGTTTTAACTGGTTATCGTGTGCTACAGTATAGGAATCTTTTAATTCTTCTTGAGTAATGCCTGCATTTTCAAATAAAACTTTTGGTATATCATTTTCTATAATTTTTAAATCAACATCTTTTTGGTGATTTAATCTAGAAACAATTGTATCACCCTCGGAAAGAAAATTAATACTTCCAAAATTCTCTTGCATAGCATTATCATCGTAAAGCGGTCGGTTTTGAGTAAACACGTTATGTATCTCACGTGTCACAGCTACACCATCACCCGTCAGATAATTTACTAAAATACAATCCAGTGATTCGTGAATTAAACTATTAGCGACATGCTCAAAATCATTGCCTTCCATCCTATTTCCAATGTTTTGACCGAGAATTACGTTTAAAGAAGGGTCTATTTCACAAAAGACTTTAAGTCGCGTATTAATTGCTTTTTTTAAAAATTCAAATGCGTCACAAGTTGTAACCGTTGAGGTTAAAACAACTTTTTCAGTAGTTGGATCATATTGAATTGCAATTTTGCTATGGCCTTTGATAGTTGAAATATTACAAACTCTTTCTACCTTGCCTTGGCGATTAAGTTTATTTTCCACATAGACAAAATCTTTTTCACCAATCCACGACACAATTTTTTTCATTTTTTCGTCTTTGGTTAAATTGAAATAATCTTGCGTAAATTGTGAATTTCCACCTACAGATATTTCTGTTACCCCATTAGCATAAAGATTTTCCATCTCTGCAATCTCCGCTTCTTCAAAAATATCGTCAATTTGACCATTTGTTAAATGGGCTTATTGTACTTCGTTAAAAAGTCTATTCCAATTGATGTGATTAGCAATAAGTGAAGTGCGAAGACCACGCCCCAAACTTACACTTTTATGAATATGACTTTGTGATTGAACTGGTGTACTAGTGATTGAAAGTGTATGTTTTGATATTCCTGGTGCTCCGCCGGGTCTATGGACAGAATATCTTGGAGAAGATGTTGATAAATGAGGTAAAATAACTCTACCAGGTGTTGAACCAGCAGCAATAATTGGCGCTGGAGTAGAATCCGCAACCGCAATGTGCCAAATTTCTGATAAGGACGCAAAAGGTGTTTGACCCATTTTTTTTGATTTATAAGCTTGAGATACATAAGCTGTTGCTGTTTTAGTATTTATATGTGGTAAGAAAGATTTTTTATAAAATTGAGGAGACAATCGACTTCGAACAGCAACCAAAATTAGAGAAAATTGAAACATAGTTAAAATAATTCGCTCTAACTTTTTATTTTCTGTAACAATCGTCCAAAAAATAATAACTTTTGAATTAGATTTTTTTAAAATAAGTTTTTGATTAAAATTTTCTTCTAAAAAATCTAGTATTGATTTGCAGTTTTTTTGTTTTAAAGATTGAAAAATTAAAATATTAGAGTTGAAATAATCAATTTTTAAAAAATTAAGAAGATTTCGTAAAGATTTTTCATTATTATAAAAAAAACTATAGTTTTTGAGAGCAAAGCAGCATCCCTTTATAACTTGATTTATTCCTAAAATTTCATAAAAATTATTTTTATGTATAAGTAAAAGCACTTCATTGCTCACTTTTGAATGTAGCAAAAGACAAGTTAAAAAAGACCAGTCAAGAAAGGTTAAAATTTTTCCTTCAAATTTAAAAACAACAAGAGAAAGAACTAAATCTTGGAAAGTCCAATTTTTAACCTTTATTTTAAAATATTCAGAAAAATCCCGTTCCTTTAAAAGATCTGAAACATTGTTGTAATAAAATATAGTTGAAAAAGCCAATGCTGAATCTAAGAATTTTCCCTCGTTTGGCCATGTTTTTTCACCGTTTATTTTGTATTTTTTATAATTTTCGTCAAAAATACAGACTTTATTAAAATTTTCCATAATTTTTCAGTGTCTCCTTTGTTAGTTAAAAAAAAAGTATAATATCTAAAAATTTTTGGTTTGTACTTGTTAATATATAAAGTTGTTGACTTTTAGCAGTTTTGTGAAAAGTTTGGATAAGATTAAAAGTACTATATAAACAATTACGTAATCTTTCTTGCCTTTATCGGTCAAAACAAAGAAAATTTAAAAACATCATAAAGATTTTTGTTATCTTTTTGTTTAAGATTTTAAAAGCACGATACTGACAAAAAAGAGATACTAAGATTTGAAACAAAAACTGCTTGACAAAAACCTGACCTGTCAGGTTTTTGTTTACATTTTTTGTCAGGTTTCATACTTTGGATTTTAAAAGCATTATAAATAGTAGTATCCAAACCTGACAAAAAAAGCTTAACAAAAAAAGCGAAGCTTTTTTTGTCAGGCTTTTTTTGTTTTAAACTTTGTTTTTGTAATGTTATTTTTATCAATTTTATACTTTTGTGAGATGATAAAAATTCCGTCACTTTGCGACACTTTTTGTCACTTTACGTCACTGCAAGTCATAAACCAAAATAAAAAGCGACTAAAACAAAAACTGAAACAAAAATGCTGACAAAAATACTGACCTGACAAAAAAAGCTTAAAAAAAATAAGATTTTTGTTTTTTTTTCAAATGATATTTGAAACACTGACAAAAAATGGAAAGCATTTTTTGTCAGGTCAGGTTTCAATTTTTGTTAGGTTTGCCTTCCAACTAAATCTTATACAAATATTTAATAAAAAAGCAAAGAAAAAGATATTACTTAACAACATTTAGACATCCCCAAAGAACAAAATTCGAAACTCTGGCAATGTCCAAATTGAAAAAAAATAAAAAAAAGAGCAACGTTCTTAAAATATTTAACCTTTGTTCTTATCTTTGTTTTAAATAAATTATCAATTCCTAAAAATTGATGAAAATAAAAACAATTAATAAATTTTTGTAATCTTTGTATGAGATAGTGTAAAACAAAAATAAACAATAAGATGTAATTAAAAAGAAAAAACTAATGGGTCTGGGAAAAAACGATTAATTTCAATTATTAAACCAGCTGTAAAAGTAAACCAAATTAAAGCAACTACGGGTGCCGTAGAAAGATATGTAGTAAAATTTTTCATAAAAATAGTCCTTTTTTAATATATTTTTTTAATTTTTTTGTAATGTATTGTAAAAAATAATCTCTTGGATAGAAACCTTTGATTTGTAAAAAATATAATTGTAACTTTTATTAAAAGAATATTTATTAAAAATCAACAAATTCTATCCAAAAGTAATTATTTAAATAATGTAAAAGCTTATATTTTTGTTATTATGTAAGTATACTTTATTTTCTTTTAGAAAAAAGAAACTTTAAACATCCTTTTCTTTCAAAGCAAAAACTTTTAACAAAACCACAAAATCAAGTTTTTAAGTCTTTAACTTACAAATATCTAACAAATTTGAAACAAAGCCTTAAAAAAGACGGAAACAAAAATCAAATTTGAAAGACTGACAAAAAATGCAAAGCATTTTTTGTCAGGTTAAATTTTGAATTATGAAACTTCTCCATAGATCGTAGACATTATTTTTTACACACCTTTTGGTTTCTTTTTAATATATGTAATGTTAAAACGGCAATGTAAAAAGAAGGATACAACACTTTGCTTTGCATCAAAAACAAAAATCCTGTTTCGTTTTTTTTTGTCAGATTTTTTGATGCAAAGCGTTTCTGTTTTCGATCTTCAGAAATTTGTCAGAATTCGTTAATTTAAATCTCAGAAGGTTATATATCTTTTCTGGCATTCTTTTAGTTAAATATTTTAGTAAACATCTAACCTTTGTAAAAAAAAGCATCAAGAGAAAAGCAAAGTTAATCATAAAAGTTGTAAAGATAGCAATAACAAATCTTTTACAAAGGGGTCCCTTTAGGGACCTACAAGAAGTTAACAAAAAAAGCAGTTATGACAAAAAAGGGATACTACTGACCTGACAAAAAAAGCTTAACAAAAATAAGATTTGAAACAAAAACAAAAATCTTATTTTTGTTAAGCTTTTTTTGTCAGGTCAGTAGTATCCCTTTTTTGGTTCTTGTTTTACTTCGTAAAACAAAAGAAGCAAAGGTTTTTGTTAGAAATTTGTAAATAAATTAACTATTTTCTAAATTTTCTAAAAAAAACTACCTTCAAGAACTAGAAGATAATTTTGTAACCTTACAAATCTGTACAAATTTGTATTGGTTTTTTATCTAGTTTCTTTGAGCTGATGCAAAATCTCAATCTGCAACGACAAAGATAAGCAGATTTATTTACATTTAAATCTATTTTTTACAAGTAAAAAGACGATATAAAAACTGGACAAATCTAAAGTAAAAACCTTTGCCTCTTTTTTTTACTTTTTTGTTTGAATTTTTTTGTTTTAAGTTTTTGTTTTAAGTTTTTGTTTTACTACGTAAAACAAAAAAATTCAAACAAAAAAATTCAAATAACAACCAAAAATACTGACACTGACAGAAATACTGACCTGACAAAAACAAAAATAATATTTTTATTTTTGTCAGGTCAGGTTTCAGTTTTTGTTTCTATTTTTGTTTCAATCTTCGTTTCAATTTTTGTTTCAGTTTTGTTAGGATTTTTCCAGTTTTTATTACACGTTTTCATTTTTAGTAAATTTTTAAGAACAACTGTTTTTTATTATAAAGGGAAAAACTTAAAGAAGCTATTTTTATATATAAAAAAATCTTTAAAAACTTGCATAAGTTTATAACTTATTGTACATTTAAAATATAGAAAGTTTCAAGATGTAGCGCAGCTGGTAGCGCGCCTGTTTTGGGAACAGGGGGTCGCAGGTTCGAATCCTGTCATCTTGATTTTCCACATAATTTAAATTTAAATTTTTTGACAAAATTTTTAATATTCTTCTAATCTTTATTTCTATTATAAAAATTGGATAAAAGTTTATTTTATCCAATTTTTATAAAATGTATTATTAAATTTTTACACAATAAAATTTGATTTTTCTAACAAAAATGGAAACAAAAATATTATTTAAAACAAAAAATGCTTTGCATTTTTTGTCAGGTTTTTTTTTTTTTAAGTTTTTGTTTGGATAATACTGACAAAAATAAGGTTTTTGTTTCCGTTTTTGTCTCAAGTTCTTGTAGGTCCTTTTGGGGACCACTTTGGAAAACTGGGTTTTTGTTTGGAAAAATTATTTGTCTGTAATTACTATTTATTAAATTACTAACTTGTTAAGTTTTTGTCTCTAATCTAATCAAGCAAATATTTATTAGAATAATTTAATATTCGGCGTCCTTAGTTCAGTTGGTAGAACGTAGGTTTCCAAAACCTAATGCCGTGGGTTCAAGTCCTACAGGGCGTGTATAACTTAAAGATTAACCATTAATTGAAGCAGAATTACTTTTAATTTTATTTTAGGTAGAGAGTGAAACTAATATAAATATCAAGAATATTTTTAGTTTGCTTTGTAAGGTATATCTATCAAAAAAGTTATTGAAAAAAGAAACCAAAAACTTTTTAATAAACTAGTTATAACGGAAAAGGGTTGCAAAAAAACTCGAAACTATTTTTGTAGGCGTTGGTTTAGTGAAGGAAATCTCATATAAACTGAGGAATTAGTTATACTAAATCCTTTTTTTGGATTATCATAAACATCCTGTGGTTTTCCTATTTGTTCGACACAACCTTTTTGAAAAACTACGATTTCATTAGCAACTTCCATAGCTTCTTGGTGGTCGTGAGTAACAAAAACAGTGGTTACAGGAACTTGTTCATGTAAATTACGTAACCAATTGCGTAAATCTTTTCTTACTTTAACATCTAAAGCACCGAAAGGTTCATCTAATAATAAAACTTTAGGTTCAATAGCAAGCGCCCGAGCCAAAGCTACTCTTTGTCGTTGCCCTCCAGAAAGTTGATTAGGATATCGATCTGAGAATTTTTCTAGCTGTATTAATTGTAAAAGTTGTTTTACCCTATTGGATATTACAAAAGAATCAATGTTGCGTATGTCGAGTCCAAAAGCGATATTTTCATAAACTGTCATATGTTTAAATAAAGCATAATTTTGAAAAACAAAACCAATCTCACGTTCCTGAATTGACAATGAAGTAGCATTTTTTCCTGAAAGCCAAACTCTACCAGAATTAGGTATATCTAATCCAGCGATTACTCTTAAAAGAGTTGATTTTCCAGATCCAGAAGGCCCCACAAGTGCTACAAGAGACCCTGTTTTAATTTCTAAATTCACATGATCTAATGCTTTAAATGTTCCAAAGTTTTTAGAAAGATCTTCTATTAATATGCTCATATTTAAAAAACTTTCCTATATTTTATGAAAAGAAGTATAGTATTTTTAACAAATTGCAAAAGCGTTTACAAACTTTTAATTTATTTCTTCAAAGTTTTATGAAGAAATCCTTATAAACAATGTTATCTCATAAACCCATTTTGCTTTGCGGCCCTACCTTAACAAACAAATTGTCAAAAGCATGATTTCTACCATATAAAAACACCGTTTTAACATCTGGACTTACAAATTTTAAACAAACCTTAAACAAAGCGTTAACAAAAACTAAAACAAAAACACAAAAATACCGACCTGACAAAAAAAGCTTGAAACACTGACAAAAAATGTAAAACATTTTTTGTCAGTGTTTCAAGCTTTTTTTGTCAGGCTTTTGAAACAAAAAATGTTTTACATTTTTTGTCAGTGTTTCAAATATCATTTTTGTTTCTATTTTTGTCGGGTTTTTGTTAAAGTAAGTGATCATTTTTTTCCGAAAGTAGATCAGATTTATAAAGTTTGTATTTGTATAAGATTAATAGATTTAAATTTTGTAAATAAGCAATTATTCACTTATTGACGTTAAAGATAAATTATAATCAATATTAGGTGATGTACGATAAAAAAATTTCTTATCTGTTTGAGAACTAGTTTGGTTTTTTTCTTTAAATTGTTCACTTTCTTTAACAAAAACAGAGTTTTTGTTATCAGCAGCCTCTGTATTAAAACAAGAACTAAAATCTTTTAGAAAATTAATTTTTGGTTCTAATTTTTGAGTAACATAAGAAGCACGCCATTCAATAATTTCAGTTTTTGCTATTGAGATAGAATCTTCTAGAGTATTATCTGAAAAGTCTTTTCCAGTCCTTACATCGCCTTCTAACATTGCCTTTGGCTCACAAATCGAAGATTTGTCAGTCAAGATGTTAAAAGAAGGGATACCAGCTTTTTTATCTGGATATTTTGAAGGTATGAAACTAATTACTGGATCTACAGAAAAAAGATCGAACATAGTTTGAAAAGACGTCAAAATTCCTCGATAAGATAAATCAGAAAGTGACTCTTTAAAAGACGAATATAAACTTTCTTGCTCATTTTTTTCATTACTTTTTTCTTCAGAAAAAGTATCAAAAGTAGAAGAAGATGATCCAGAACTTATTTGTTTTTTATCAGTTGTATTAGAAAACTGCCAGTTATTCCATTTTCGTCGAACTTTCTCTTCACTGACAAAAGAAATATTTTTTTGAATTCCATGCGGAATAATACCAGGTCGTTTAAAAGGTGCATCCTTATAAAGAGTAATTGTTTCAGATAAAGCTTGTTTCAGAAACGAACGTGGAACAATTAGATCAAGTAATCCATGATGTAATAAATATTCTGCTGTTTGAAAATCGTCTGGCAATTGTTCTTGTAATGTTTGTTCAATAACTCGTCTTCCTGCAAAACCGATTAATGCTTTAGGTTCTGCAAAAATTAAATCTCCTAACATTGCAAAACTTGCTGTTACACCACCAGTTGTTGGAGATGTTAATACTGAAATATAAAGTAAATTAGCAGAAGACTGATAGACTTGTAAAGCAGCAGATATTTTTGCCATTTGCATTAAACTTAAAATACCTTCTTGCATTCGTGCACCACCGGAAGCACAAACCAAAACAAGAGTTAACCCTTCTTGAGTCGCATATTCTATAAGTCGTGTTATTTTTTCACCAACTACAGATCCCATGCTTCCGCCCATAAAATTAAAGTCCATTACTCCAAGAGCTATCGGTATACCATCAAGCATTCCTGTACCTGTTTGAATCGCATCTTGTAATCCTGTTCTCTCTTGTGCTTCTTTTAATCTTTCAGTATAATTTTTCTGATCTCGGAACTCTAATGGATCACATGGAGAAATAGTCTCATCTAAAGGTCTCCAACTACCTAAATCAATTAGATGCTCAATTCGTTCTTGACTATTCATTTGAAGATGATAACCACATCCGAAACAAACACGTTGGTTTTCTTTAAGATGCTTAATATAAAGAATAACACCACAATGATCACATCGAGTCCATAATCCTTGACTACCATCAGATGCTGGATGATTATATTTAGGAGCATTGAGAAGTTTTAATTTACGCTGATCTTCAATCCAAGCTAATATAGACATTTTGTATAACTCCTATAAAATTTCTATTGATCTAACAAAAACCTGACCTAACAAAAAAAGCTTAACAAAAATAAGATTTGAAACAAAAAAAGCTTAACAAAAATAAGATTTGAAACAAAAAAAGCTTAACAAAAATAAGATTTTTGTCTATAGCTTTTTTTGTCAGGTCTATAGCTTTTTTTGTCAGGTCTATAGCTTTTTTTGTTTCAAATAGTATTTGAAACAAAAAAAGGTTTCCATTTTTTGTCAGTGTTTCAAATAGTATTTTTGTTTCAGTGTTTTTGGTTGTTCTTTGAATTCGTAAAACAAAAGATGACAAAAATAGTATTTTTGTTTCAGTATTTTCGATTGTTGTTTTACTCTTTTTGTTTACTTTTTTTGTTTGAATTTTGAAACACTGACAAAAAATGGAAACCTTTTTTTGTTTCAAATGCAAAACAAAAAAATGCAAAGCATTTTTTGTCAGGTTTGAATTTTTTTGTTTTACTGCGTAAAACAAAAAAATAAGCAAAAGAAGCAAAGGGTTTTGTTAGAAAAACCCTATGTTTTCTAAGCGTTACTTTGCTTGTTTTTATATAAACAGTAAAATAAATTTGTTTTGTAAGAATCTCTAACAAAAACCTAACAAAAATAGTATTTTTGTTAGGTTTTCGTTCCAGCTGTGCTCTGTTACTTGATTTTATTATTAAAATTGGCTATTCTAAGAGTAAAACAAGCTTTAACAGTTTTTAACAAACCTCTAACAAAAATATTATTTTTGTTAGAAAAGGGTTTGTCTGGAATGGAAATTTAAGTATAGAAAAAGCTTAATTTTTAAAATTACTTTTTAATTATAATTTTAAATAATTATTTATACAATTTTAGCATCATTTTCTTTTTTTAGTTTCTAATAATTTTTTAAATAAAGCAAAGGTTACCTTACCCAATAATTTGTATACTAATAGAAATAGTTATGTGATTAATTTCTAACAAAAAAGTAAACAAAAAGAGTAAAACAACAACCAAAAATAATATTTGAAACAAAAAATGCAGTTAAAATCTTAAACAAACCTGAAACACAACCCTGAGACAAAAAATGCATTTTTTTTTTTTATGACAAAAAAGGTTTTCCAAAGCTTTTTGTATCTTTTCTTTATCTTTTCTGAAAGAAAAGATAAAGAAAAGATACAAAAACTTACAAAAACGAAGTTTTTGTTAGAAAACTTTCAAAAACTTGAGACCTGACAAAAAATGCAAAGCATTTTTTGTTTCAAATTTCATTTTTGTTAAGTTTTTGTTAACAGTTTGTCAAGATTTTAACTGCAATAACAAAAACCTTATTTTTATTTCAATTTTTGTTAATTGTTTGTCAGGATTTGTAAGCCCCTTTGCTTTTTAGTTTCTTGTGAACAAAATCAATTAAAAGACTAAAAACTTGACACTTTATGAAAAAACAAGTATGATAAAAATTAGGATAAGCGCCCCCATCGTCTAGAGGCCCAGGACATCTCCCTTTCACGGAGGAAACGGGGATTCGAATTCCCCTGGGGGTAAAGACTTAATAAAACGTCTATTTATTTTTATTACAATTAAAAACAAGCTTAATCAACTATTGACCTGACAAAAAATGCCTGACACTCGCTTGAGACAAAAATATTATTTTTGTTAAGCTTTTTTTGTTAAGCATTTGAAACAAAAATATTATTTAAAACAAAAAATGCCTAACAAAAAAAGCTTCGCTTTTTTTGTCAAGCATTTTTTGTCAGGTTTTTGTTTCAAATTTCGTTTTTGTTTCTACTTTATTTTAAATAATATCAGGATTTGTTAATAGTTTGTGTTTTTCAATATATTTTCTACTTTAAAAAAAGTAATTTTTATGTTATACTTATTAAAGAACGCGGGATAGAGCAGTCTGGTAGCTCGCAAGGCTCATAATCTTGAGGTCGCAGGTTCGAATCCTGCTCCCGCCAAAATGTTATTTAAGTTCAACTCTTATTTTAATCTAACTTTTTTATTATCTTTTCTAAATGTTGTTTATTTAATATTTATATATTATATATATATTTTACTAATTATTTTTTTCTTTTAGTAGGTCTTTTAAATAAAAAATTGAAAGAATACAAAAAAAGTTATATTATCTCTTAAAGAATATAAAAATTTGTAACCTTTTTTTACCTTGAAAGTTTTGAGACAAAAATATCGTTTTGTTAGGGATTTAAGGTAAAAAAAAAATAGACATCTAAAACAAACTTTTGTTGTATACTTTATTTTTTACATCGAAAAGAAAAACATCGCGTACATTCCATAGATCGAAAAGAAACTTACTAACATCGCCTTTGGTTTCTTTTCTCACAAATCCTGACAAACCTCGACCTGACAAAAAAAGCGAAGCTTTTTTTGTTTCACCCTGACTTTTGTTTGAAGTTTTTGTTTTACTACGTAAAACAAAAAAATTCAAACAAAAAAGTAAAAGAACAACTAAAAATGCAGTTATGACAAAAAATGCAGTTAAAATCTTGACAAACCTGAAACCTGACAAAAAATGCAAAGCATTTTTTGTCAGGTTTCAATTTTTGTTTCTATTTTTGTTTCAATTTTTGTTAAGAGTTTGTCAAAATGTAAAAAAGGTGATGTTGTATCTTTTAAAAAATATAAAACGATGTTAGTTAGTTTCTTCTCGATATATGGCCACTGTCCCATAATTACAAAAACTTGAAACAAAATCTAATAAAAACATGATTTCAAACAAAAAAAAGCCTGACAAAAAAAGCTTAACAAAAAAAGTTTCGCTTTTTTTGTCAGGCTTTTTTTGTCAGGCTTTTTTTGTCAGGTTTCAAGTTTTTGTTAGAAATTTGTCTAATCAATTATTTTATAAAATTTTTTCATTTTTAATTACAAAAGGAATATAACCACATGACTAGAGTGAAACGACGTAATGTTTCTCGAAACCGACATAAAAAAGTTTTAAAAATGACACAAGGATTTCGAGGATCTTCATCTACTTTATTTAGAACTGCAAAACAACAGAATATGAAAGCATTACGTTATTCATACCGAGACCGAAATCAACGTAAAAGAGAATTTCGAAGTCTTTGGATAACTCGAATGAATGCAGCTATAAGAGTTTATGGTATGAGTTATAGTAAATTTATTTACAGTATAAAAAAATCAGAAAGGTTTTTAAATCGTAAAATGCTCGCTCAATTAGCTCTTCGTGATAATGAAGCTTTTAAACAATTAATTCAATCTTTGAGCTAAAAAATCATAAAAACTGTGAATCGTTGTAATAGATTTTTAAGTTTTGTTGGTATCTCAAAAAAATAAACTAAATAGTAATATTGTTAAAGATATTATTAAAAAATAGTTCAAACCTGACAAAAAAAGCTTTTTTTGTCAAGTATTTTTTGTCAGTGTTTCAAACATTGTTTTTGTATGCCCAAATTTTTTAAAAGATTCGATATCTAACAAAAATATTTTTATTCAAGATTTTTCTAGGTTTGTTTCAAATAAAAAGTAAAGTCGAGATTTAACAGTTCTTCTATAGAAAATTTATTATCTATTAATCATTTATCAAAAATTTTTTTATTTATACAAAATTAATATGAGTTTCACAAATCGTTTCAAAAAAAAAAAATATCCGCAAAGTCCACCTATAATACCTATTATTCATCGAAAATCTAAATTACCTGTTCAAGGAATTGAAGGTCTTGCCTCTTCTGGACCTCACAAAAATCAAGGAACTATAGATTACAAAAACATTGTTTTGTTAAGAAAGTTTATAACAGCTGAAGGCAAAATATTACCTAGACGGATAAGTGGTTTAACCGCAAAACAGCAACGCTATATGGCAAAAGCTATTAAAAATGCTAGAATGACAGGATTTCTTCCCTTTATTAATAAGATTAATAAAAGTCAGCCATTGCGTACATAAAAATTAGTACCATTATTCTTTAAATAAATATCTCTAATAAAAACTTGACAAAACACCAATCAAAAATAAAAACAAAAATAGAAACAAAAATAGAAACAAAAATCTTAGTATCCAAACAAAAACCTGAAACTTGACAAAAAATGTAAACAAAAAAAGCTTAAAAAAAATAAGATTTGAAACAAAAAAAGCTTAACAAAAATAAGATTTTTGTCTATAGCTTTTTTTGTCAGGTCTATAGCTTTTTTTGTTTACATTTTTTGTTTCAAATCTTATTTTTGTCATAACTGCATTTTTTGTTTCAATTTTTGTTGTGCTTTTAAAATCTGAAGGATGAAACAAAAAAGTAAAACAACAATCCTGACAAAAAAAGCGAAGCTTTTTTTGTCAGGTCAGTATTTTTGTCAGTATTTGTATTTTTGTTTCACAAATTTTTAACAAAGTTCTAACAAAAAAAAAAATAGTGTCTTTAATCTTTGTTAGAAGTTTTAATGAGAGCTTTGTTAGTCCAAAACAATGTCAATAAAATTTTTTTAAGAAATAATATTAAAACTTACTTGCACAATTTTTGTTTTTTCCAAAGGTATTATTGTGTAAGACAAGTTTATAAATCTGGATTGACAAATTTTACAATCCAAAAGTTTTTGTTTTACGTAGTAAAACAAAAAAAGTAAAACAAAAAAGTAAAACAAAAAAAGTAAAACAAAAAAAGTAAAAACAAAAAACTTGTTTTGTTAAATGCTTGTAAGCCTTCCAAGATCGCCTAAACAATAATACTATTATTGTTTAGGCGATGTCCGGATGTTACGAAGGCAATCTATATATTTTAGGTATTTTTTACATTTATGGCCAAGAAAAGTATGATTGAGCGTGAAAAAAAACGCCAACGTTTAGTTATTAAGTATGCAAAAAAACGAAATGATTTAAAACAAGAAATTAAAAATGCATCTTTTTTAGAAGAAAAATTAGATATTCATCGAAAAGTACAACGTCTTCCTCGAAATAGTGCACCCGTTCGTCTTCACAACAGATGTTTAATTACAGGGCGACCTAAAGGTTACTATCGTGATTTTGGGCTTTCTAGACATCTTTTACGTGAGATGGCTCATGACTGTCTTTTACCAGGTGTTACTAAGTCTAGTTGGTAGTTCTCAAAAAAAACATTTCCATACAAAATTTTGGACGAAATCGAGACCTGACCTGACAAAAAATGGCTGACAAAAAAACTTAACAAAAAAAGCTTCGCTTTTTTTGTTAAGTTTTTTTGTTTCAAAGTTTGTTTTTGTCTGGGTTTGCGCAACAATTATTTATTTTAGTTTTCTTAATGAAGAATTTCTAAGTTAAATAAAAAAAACAAGTAAAAAATTGTGCAATAATCTAAACAATTAGTAATACTGTTATTTTACATATTTTTATTTTTATAATAAAATTATCAAAATCTATTTTATATAAAAAACTATTAGCTTATAAAAAAAAGTAAGAAAAGAAATAAAAAAGTATTTTGTATTACATTTACAAACACAGAAAATAACAATTTACAAAATTTTATTTTTGGTAAGAAATGTCTTTTTTCTTAAAAATTAAATGCTATAATAACAAATAGAAATAAAAAGTAGAAAAGTAAAAGTATTTGTCAAAAAACAAATACTTTTACTTTGTAACCTTATAAACCTCTAACAAACCAAGGGTTTGTCCAGGTCACAAAATTACTCTCTTTTACTTGAACTAGCTTCTTATCTTTTTGTTATAATATTAGTTGTTAAATTTTTTGTAACTTTTCTAACAAAAACCGAAACAAAAAATGCAGTTAAAATCTTGACAAACCCTGACAAACCTTCGGTTTGTTTAAGGTTTGTTTAAGATTTTAAAAGCACGATACTACTTTTTTTGATCCTTTTAAAATCCTAAACAAACCTTAAACAAAAACCTGACAAAAAAGGTTTTCCAACAAAAACGAAGTTTTTGTTAGAAAACTTACAAAAACTTTTTTTTTGTTAGGATACTACTGACCTGACAAAAAAAGCGAAGCATTTGAAACAAAAAATGCTTTACATTTTTTGTTTCAAATGCTTTACATTTTTTGTTTCAAATGCTTTACATTTTTTGTTTCAAATGCTTTACACTTTTTGTCAGGTTTCAATTTTTTGTTTCAGTTTTTGTTTGGATACTAATATTTTTGTTTGAGTTTTTGTTAACGGTTTGTCAAGATTTTAACTGCAAAGTGCTTCTTTTATTTGAATTAGTAAAAGAACAACCCTGACAAAAACAAAAATATTATTTAAAACACTGACAAAAAATGGAAACCATTTTTTGTTTCAAATGCTTAACAAAAAAAGCTTAACAAAAATAATATTTTTGTCTCAAGCGAGTGTCAGGCATTTTTGTCAGGTTTTTGTTTCAAAAGGTTTTCCAAAGATTTTCCGAAGGAAAACTTACAAAAACCTGACAAAAAAGGGATACTACTGACCTGACAAAAACAAAAATATTATTTTTGTTTTTGTCAGGTCAGGTTTTAATTTTTGTCAGGTTTTTGTTTCACCTTCTTATTGTTAAAATTTAACAAACTTTTAATAAAAAATCTAACAAAAACTGAAACAAATTTTTTGTTTTTTTTTTAAGATTTTTAGTTCGTCTTTATTAAAGATTTGTTATATGTGTTTCATGTTAGAATTGAGTTTTTAACATGATGAAAAACAAAGTTATTTAAAAAAAAACCGTAGAATTGTTCAAATTTTTTTTGATAAAAAGGTTACAATTTTTCTATTTTACTAAATAAAAAATTTTAAAAAGGATTCTTAATTATGGCTGCTTCTTATTTACCTTCTATTTTAGTTCCACTTGTAGGTCTTGTTTTTCCAGCAATTGCAATGGCTTCTCTTTTTTTATATATTGAAAAAGAAGAAATTGTTTAATTGTCACTCTAGTTTTAAAAGATACATTCACGATTTTCTAACAAAAACGTTATTTTGTATTTAATTCTTTTTACACACCTTTTATAAACTGTCTTTTTATTATTATAGACATTATCTTCTGGGATTGCCAAATATTTACAAATCTGAGCGAAAAGCCGACAAAAATATTATTTTTGTCGGCTTTTCGCTGAACAATTCTAAAATAAACTTTTAAGAAAACATAAATATAATAAGAATTTTGTTAAATTTTTGTTAAAAATAGTATACTTTCCTTTTTTTTTTTTTTTTAATGTGAAACCTCTTGTTTTTTTTTATAGAATACCTTATAATGTATTATAAGGATCTATAGCTCAGCTGGTAGAGCGCCTGCCTTACAAGCAGGATGTCATCGGTTCAAATCCGGTTGGATCCAATTATACAAATTATTAAATACTTTTCTTTATTTTTTTGTGCTATCACTTCAATTAGTTTTTTATCTTTATTTAAAATAAGTATAAGCAAAGTTTTTTCTTAGTAAAAATCTATTTGTCAAAATTTTTTATTACTAAGAAAAAAAATAATAAAAACCTTAAACAAAAATTGAAACCTGACAAAAACAAAAATATTATTTTTGTTTTTGTTTTAAATAGTATTTTTGTTTCAGTCTTTTTGGTTATTGTTTTACTAATTCAAACAAAAGAAGCACTTTGCAGTTAAAATCTGAAAGATTTTAAAAGCATCAAAAATAGTAGTATCCTAACAAAAACCTGACCTGACAAAAAAAGCTTAACAAAAATAAGATTTGAGACAAAAAATGCCTGACAAAAAATGATTTCCATTTTTTATCAGTGTTTTAAATAATATTTTTGTTTTTGTCAGGTTTCAGTTTTTGGAAGGGATACTAAGTTTTTTAACAAAAACCTGACACCCGCTTGAAACACTGACAAAAACAAAAATAATATTTAAAACAAAAAATGCTTAACACTGACAAAAAATGTGAAGCATTTTTTGTTTCAAAAGCTATAGACAAAAATCTTATTTTTGTTTTTGTCAGACATTTTTTGTCAGGTTTTTGTTTTTGTCGGGCTTAATATTTTTGTTTCAGTTTTTGGAAGGGATACTAAGTTTTTGTATCTTTTCTTTATCTTTTCTTGCAGAAAAGATATAAAGAAAAGATACAAAGAAAAGTGCTTCTTTTGTTTGAATTCGTAAAACAACAATCAAAAAGATAAGGAAAACCTTTGGAAAACCTTTTGAAACAAAAACCTGACAAAAAATGTCTGACAAAAACAAAAATAAGATTTTTGTCTATAGCTTTTGAAACAAAAAATGCTTCACATTTTTTGTCAGTGTTAAGCATTTTTTGTTTTAAATATTATTTTTGTTTTTGTCAGTGTTTCAGTATTTTTGTCAGTAATTTTGACAAAGTGTTTTTGTTAAAAATTGGCTTCTGATATCACCTTCTAATATCGCTTTTGATTTGTTTTCGATGTCTAAATGTTAAAGGAATTTGTCTTGTTTTTTAATAACTAAATAAGTTTTTATGGGCATTAAAACTCAAAAAATGATATACTTTTTGTAAGCCGTTATGGTGAAAGGGTAGACACATGACTTTCAAAAAGTCACGAAGAAATTCGTGTCGGTTCAAATCCGACTAACGGCATTCCCTTTGAGATCAAAAAAGCACTTTGATTATTTATAATTTTCAAAATTTTTTGATATAAAACAAAAATAAACAAAGTTGCTTTGGTTTTGCATAGCAAAACCATAAAGCAGAACAAAAATTGAAACAAAAATATTAAGCCTGACAAAAAAAGCTTAACAAAAATAATATTTTTGTCAGGTCTCAAGCTTTTGAAACAAAAACAAAAATAATATTTTTGTTAAGCTTTTTTTGTCAGTCTTTCAAGCGGGTGTCCGTATTTTTATTTAACGATGTTTGAAAGTGATGTTAAAGGACAAGTAACTTTAAATTATTTAATGTTTGGAATAAGTTTTGTATTAATAATAGTATGTTCAGGATAAAAAAAATTATATTTTTCTTGAAACGCAGAAGATTGATAAAAAATATTACTTGGTGTAATCGGTATTATATAACTAGTATTGCTATCTAGGCATACATAAAAAGACTTATTCAATGTAATTTTTTTTTTAATTAGAAGACTCTTAAGAATCGTAAATTTTTTAACTTTTCTTACTTTCTTACTGTAGTTGCTTAATAAAACAAAGATCTGATTTTTACTTAAAAAAATTATTGAAATAAATTCTAAAGATAAAAAGCTTTGATTTTTAATGGAAATTTTTAAAAAAGTAACTAACCATATAAAGTTTATTATCTAGAATTAGTCTTGTATATTTAATAGGTTTTTAAGAGTAAAAAAAGAGTGTTAAAAATTGATCTATAAAAATCTTAATAGATAAGATTGACAAACAGTTATTTAATAATTTATATTATTATATTAATAAGGGATTGTAGCTCAACGGTTAGAGCGCCGCCCTGTCACGGCGGAGGTTGCGGGTTCAAATCCCGTCAGTCTCGTTGACATTTTTTTTGTAGTATATGATTTACAAATAAAGGTTGCTTTTAAAATCCTGACAAACCGTTAACAAAAACTTTGTAGTTAAAATATTAACCGTTTGTTTAATATTTTAACTACAAAGTTTTTGTTAACGGTTTGTCAGGATTTTAACGGGAATAAAAATATTAACAAATTATATATTTATTCAGTTTTTGTTAAAATTTCTTTTTACAAAAATAAATTGTTTGACTAATAATATTTTGTTAATTTAGTTTTATTTCACCTCTTACTTTGAAGGTCGAGTATTTTATAATAGCCTATTAATTTTGTACAAAAATATTTCATCTAACACTTTTTATACAATTGCATAAAATACAAAGAGTACTATAACCTCTAGAAATTACTAACTTACACCGATTATTGATCAGTAAAAAAAAAGCAAGATAAATTTTATCTTTTTTTATATTGGAAAGCTAATAAATCGCAGGAAAAATGATACAAAACAGAAATAAGTACTTATTTCTGTTTTGTATCAGTATTGAATTGTTTTTTATAAAGTTTCTAAAATAAAATTTAGAAGTAATAAAATAAAATCTTTCGGTAATTTAAAAATAAAAGTGTTTTAATAAGCTAATCCCATACTTCGAGTTGTTTCAGAACCTAAATAAACACGAACACTTAAGAAATCAGTAGGGCAAGCTGATTCACAACGTTTACAACCTACGCAATCTTCAGTTCGTGGAGCAGAAGCTATTTGACTTGCCTTGCAACCATCCCAAGGTACCATTTCTAAAACATCAGTAGGGCAAGCACGAACACATTGAGTACAACCAATACAAGTATCATAAATTTTTACAGCATGTGACATAATTTAAATAGACTCCAACATTTATATGAAGTAAGATTGAAATTTTTTGAAAAGAGAATAAGGTTAAATTATAAAACCTTATCACTTTATGGGTTTCGGTAAGACTATATAAACTTTTCCTTAATAAAAATTATATTTTTACTCAAACCATACTTTTGTAAATCTTCTTTAAGAATTTCATTATCATTATATAACCTTTTTGTAGCAAAATATCTAATTTCGCAAGACAAATAGTAAAAAGCACTGAAATTTTTTAATGAGATTCTCTAACAAATTTTTTGTTAGGCAAACCTGAAAAAAAAAGATTTGAAACACTGACAAAAACGAAAATATTATTTTTGTTTTTGTCAGTGTTTCAAATCTTTTTTTTTCAGGTTTCATCTTCTTTTCTTTTATTTGTAAGCCTGATACCGCTGAACAAAAATAGTATTTTTGTCAAAGCGATGTTAAAACAAGAAGTTAACAAAAAATGCACTTAAAATATTGACAAACCGTTAACAGAAACTGAAACAAAAAAAGTTTTCTGTATCTTTTCTGAAAGAAAAAATAAGGTTTTCCAAAGGTTTTCCGAAGGAACACTTACAAAAACGAAGTTTTTGTTAGAAAACTTGCAAAAACTGGAGACCTGACAAAAAATGCTTTGCATTTTTTGTCAGGTCTCCAGTTCTTGTAGGGTTTCACCCAAGAGCTTTACCCCATCTTTGTTAAAAGTTTGTGAAAATTTCTAAAGATTACAAGATTTTTTTATTTTAGTATAATCTTTTTTTTTAGAAAAAGCAATGTTTTTATATTATTTTTGTTTGATATTTTTATTTTGTATTTTTCTTAATAATTGTTTAAAGTTTTTACAAAAAGAACAAAAGTTTCTGAATTTTTCTTTAGAATTTTCATTCGTAGAAATTCCAAATAAGATATAATTTTTTTTTCTTATTTGGAATTTCTACTAGTTTTATTGGAGATAAGCGGACTCGAACCGCTGACATCTGCCTTGCAAGGGCAGCGCTCTACCAACTGAGCTATATCCCCATTTACTTTGTAAACCTTATTATTTTTTCAAGAACGAATAACTTTTTTTAGTTGAGTTTTATAAAGTTTTTAACTTTACGATTCCGAGATTTTGCTGCTTTTTCTTTACAATTTTGGCATAAACGATGACAATAGCTTAAACAAATTAAATAAATATTAAATTTTTGTTTTAGTTTTTATTAAATTTTTATGTAGTAAAATTTAGAACAAACTAAAACCTTAAGATTAACGAAAAAGTGCTGTTTTATGGGATAGCACATTTTAGTTTATAAGATTTGTTAATCTATAAGTGAAAAAAAAAAAATAAGATTTTTTTAAAGATGTTAGGGGCGTATAAATCCTGACAAACCCTGACAAATCTGAGATAAAAACTGCTTCTTTTTGTTAGAACAACAACTTATTTTTTATTTTAGTAGGGTGGGCTATGCTGGATTTGAACCAGCGGCCTCACCCTTATCAGGGGTGCGCTCTAACCAACTGAGCTAATAGCCCTACCTATTTTTATTATAAACAACCTTTTTCACACTGTCAAGTAACCTTTTTTATATTATAAGTTATTTTTATTGAAAAAACTCTTATCTAAATAAAGTGCAAAGCATAACTTGGAAACTTACGAAAATTTGTTTATAAAATTAAATTACAATCTTTTTGATTTACTATAAGATTGTGCATAATACAACTGAAACCTGACAAAAAATGCTTTGCATTTTTTGTTTTAAATCTTAATTTTATTTATTTAATAACCCTGAATAATTTTGAAACAACCCAGAGACAAAAACCTAACAAAAAAAGTAAACAAGAATTGAAACAAAAAGGGCTTACAAATAAAAGATAAGAAGATGAAACAAAAATACTTACAAAAATACTGAAACACTGACAAAAAATGCAAAGCATTTTTTGTCAGTGTTTCAGTATTTTTGTAAGTATTTTTGTCAGGTATGTGCTACAAAAAAGGTAGTATCCCTTTTTTGTTTGATATTTTTATTAAAAGTTTTCTTAAAATTTTTATTACATAAAATCTAGGTTTTTATCTTATAATATATTGGGGATGGAGGGACTTGAACCCTCACGCAAGTCACCTTGCAACGGATTTTAAGTCCGTTGCGTCTACCAATTCCGCCACATCCCCTTCTAAAATTATAATAATAGTATACCACATAAAGATAAAAAAAAAAGAGTTGTTTTTTTTTTTTATTTATGTTAAATTTTTAAAAGAAGATAAAATATTTTTACAACAAAAAAAGAGGGTCGATGCCCGAGTGGTTAATGGGGACGGATTGTAAATTCGTTGGTTAATTCCTACGCTGGTTCAAATCCAGCTCGGCCCAAAAAAGAGTATTATAATTTTCTTCTTTAGCCTTATTTTTTCGCCTATATTTTTAGAATTCTTAGAAATTAAAGAAAATCAAGCTGAAACCTGACCTGACAAAAAAAGCTTAACAAAAATAAGATTTGAAAGACTGACAAAAAATGGAAACCATTTGAAACAAAAATAATATTTTTGTTTCAAATGCTTCAAAGAAAATACTTGGGTTTATTTTTTAACTACTTTATAGTCTATAAATAAGTTGAAATCTTTTTAAGCAAAATGGCACACAATCTTGATTTTTTGATTTTATCAGGTTAACATTATAATGTTTCGCTAAAAGGGCCCATCGTCTAAGGGATTAGGACACAAACCTTCTAAGTTTTTAATGTAGGTTCGAATCCTACTGGGCTCATACGATATTATCAACAAAAAATATTTGTAATATGAATCTTTTAATCTATAATTTAACGTTTTTCAAAAAAAAAAGAGTTCTTTTTTATATGCATCATTAGAAATTGTAAATTTTTTTATTTTGCATTAAAAATTAGTTACTTTTATTTTATAAAATTATATTAACAAACACAGCTTATCTTTTTATATTTTTAGTTAAAACAACTATATACACTTTAGATTCTCAAGAGAAAGAAAATTATAAAATTAAAACCTGACAAAAAATATAAACAAAAAAAGCTTAACAAAAATAAGATTTGAAACAAAAAAAGCTTAACAAAAATAAGATTTTTGTCTATAGCTTTTTTTGTCAGGTCTATAGCTTTTTTTGTTTACATTTTTTGTTTCAAATCTTATTTTTTATTATGGACCTAAAGAAGCAAAAGATTTCTTTTAAAAATAACTAAAAATTTAGTGTCTTTTTATTTATTAAAAAAGAAAGTTAATAATATTTAAGATTATAAGTCTTTATTTTATGTTAAAATAAAACTAAAAAATCATGATTTCTGTATCTTTTCTAACAAAAACTTAACAAAAATACTGACAAAAATGATATTTGAAACAGTGACAAAAACCTGACAAAAAAAGCTTAACAAAAATAAGATTTGAAACAAAAAAAGCTTAACAAAAATAAGATTTTTGTCTATAGCTTTTTTTGTCAGGTCTCAAGTTTTTGTAGGTCCCTAAAGGGACCTCTTATCTTTTCTTTGTATATTTTCTTTATCTTTTCTTTATCTTTTCTGCAAGAAAAGATAAAGAAAAGATAAAGAAAATATACAAAGAAAAGATAAAGAAAAGTGCTTCTTTTGTTTTACTTCGTAAAACAACAATCAAAAAGATAAGGGAAATCATGATTGGTATTGTTTTTACTCCGTAAAAACAAAAGAAGCCCAATAATTATTTCTATATCTTTTCTAACAAAAAATGCATTTTTTGTTTCAATTTTTGTTTTAGCCGCAAAACAATGAGGGTTGTCCCAAAACTGTTAAAAAATTATAAGGTTTGTAAAGGTATCAATAAAATTTAGAAAACTTAAAAAATCTATAAAAAAAAAATCAAAGACTAGGGCTTGACTGACCTGACAAAAATACGGACAAAAATACGGACCTGACAAAAAAAGCTATAGACAAAAATCTTATTTTTGTTAAGCTTTTTTTGTTTCAAATAATATTTGAAACACTGACACTGACAAAAAATGGTTTCCATTTTTTGTCAGGTTTCAATTTTTGTTTCAATTTTTTTTTCATCTTAGATTTGTGAGCCTACTAACATTGCTTTTAGCGGTGTCTAGATATTAAATAATTTTAGGATAAAAATAATCGAACTTAGGAGATCAAAAGGAGATCAAAATATGAAATTAGCTTATTGGATGTATGCTGGTCCTGCACATATTGGAACTTTGCGTGTTGCGAGTTCATTTAAAAACGTTCATGCTATTATGCATGCACCTTTAGGTGATGACTATTTTAATGTTATGCGTTCTATGTTAGAAAGAGAAAGAGATTTTACTCCAGTAACTGCAAGTATTGTGGATCGTCATGTTTTAGCACGTGGTTCGCAAGAAAAAGTGGTAGAAAATATTACACGAAAAGACAAAGAAGAGCGACCAGATTTGATAGTTTTAACCCCAACTTGCACTTCTAGTATTTTGCAAGAAGATTTACAAAATTTTGTGAATCGTGCTGCTATGGAATCAGATTCTGATGTTATTTTAGCTGATGTAAATCACTATAGAGTTAATGAATTGCAAGCGGCAGATCGTACTCTTGAACAAATTGTTCGATTTTACATTCAAAAAGCAAATAAACAAAAAAATTTAAATCAGAACAAAACTGAAAAACCTTCTGCCAATATTATTGGAATTTTTACTTTGGGTTTTCATAATCAACATGATTCTAGAGAATTAAAACGTCTTCTGAATGATTTAGGTATTGAAATTAATGAAGTAATACCTGAAGGAGGTTCTGTTACAAATTTAAAAAATCTACCAAAAGCTTGGTTCAATGTAGTACCTTATCGCGAGGTTGGTTTAATGGCGGCTAATTTTTTAGAAAAAGAGTGTGGTATGCCTTATGTTTCAATAACTCCAATGGGTCTTGTTGATACAGCATCATTCATCCGAGAAATTGCCCAAATTATAAAAACTCATGATTGGGCAAAGCCCAATAATGACTCTTTAATTGGATCAAATGAAAACAAAAGCAATTCCCCAAAAAAGCAAAACGTTGAAATAAAGAATAATTTTTTATTCTCTTCCTTGTTTTCTTCTTCCGAAGAAAAAGAAGAAGATTATATCGATCAACAGACGAGATTTGTATCTCAGGCGGCATGGTTTTCTCGTTCAATTGATTGTCAAAACTTAACTGGAAAAAAAGCTATTGTTTTTGGTGACGCTACACATGCTGCTTCTATGACAAAAATATTAGCTCGAGAAATGGGAATTCGAGTATCTTGTGCTGGTACTTATTGTAAACATGATGCAGACTGGTTTAGAGACAGTGTTGAAGGTTTTTGCGATGAAGTTTTGATAACTGATGATCATACTCAAGTTGGTGATATGATAGCACGGATTGAACCAGCAGCAATTTTTGGAACTCAAATGGAACGTCATATTGGTAAAAGATTAGATATTCCATGTGGTGTTATTTCAGCTCCAGTTCACATTCAAAATTTCCCACTAGGCTATCGCCCATTTTTAGGTTATGAAGGAACAAATCAAATTGCAGATTTAGTTTATAACTCTTTTACTTTAGGTATGGAAGACCATCTTTTAGAAATTTTTGGTGGTCACGATACCAAAGAAGTAATTACTAAATCTCTATCTACCGATTCTGATTTAACTTGGGCACCAGACGGTCTATTGGAATTGAATAAAATTCCAGGTTTTGTGAGAGGTAAGATCAAAAGAAATACTGAGAGATTTGCTAGAGAAAATGGTTTTACTGAAATTACTGTAGAATTAATGTATGCAGCAAAAGAAGCTGCAGGGGCTTAAACAAAAACAGAAACAAAAATTGAAACCTGACCTGACAAAAAATGCTTTGCATTTTTTGTCAGTCTTTCAAATCTGATTTTTGTTTCAATTTTGTATCGTTTTCGTTTAAACTTTTGTATACTTTAGAAGCATTTGTAAAACTTAGAAATATTATAAAAAGCTTAAAAAATAAAAAAGAATCAATCAAAAAATTAAAGTTTTTTCAGAATAATGTAAAAAATAAAGAAGGGTTGAATTTAGGAATCAATTTTGACTAAAATAATAATAGTTCTGAAAAAGTACTACTCTTTTATCTTTGTCTTTTCTTTTTTTACCTTAAAAATAATTTGTTATTTTTATTTGAGCCCTTGTTGTCTATTTTATAAATTTACAATTTATAAGGGTAATAATAATACATTTTTTTTGGTCTCAATTTTGTTAGGTATAAATTCTTAATAAGCAAAGTTAGTTAGTTCTACCAAAGGTTTTACCAAAACATTTAAGATCATAAATCTTAATACCTTTAAGTTAACTTTGTATTATGTTAGATTTAGAACTTTATTTTGTCTTATTTTTTTTAAATTTTAGGAATAAAATCTAAGATGCTTTTATTTTCGTAAACCACTTTATAAGCAAAGGCTAACCACAAGTTGTCATTGTTTTATCTTTCTTCTTTTTGAAAACTGAACTTTTCTAAATTTTGGTTTACATTTTTTGACAAATTATTAATTTGTCAAAGAGATTGCGCAAAGCACATCTTTATTTACATAATAAAACTTAGAACTTCACCTAAACAACCCTTAAACAAACCGTTAATAAAAACCTGACAAAAAATGCAGTTAAAATCCTAAACAAAGTTCTAACAAAAACAAGGTTGAAACAAAAAAAGCGAAGCTTTTTTTGTCAGGTTTGAATACTATCATTTGAAAGACTGACAAAAAAAGCAAAGCATTTTTTGTCAGGTTTTTGTTTCAAAAGCTTGAGACCTGACAAAAAATGCTTTGCTTTTTTTGTCAGTCTTTCAAATCTTATTTTTGTTAAGCTTTTTTTGTCAGGTCAGTATTTTTGTTATAACTGCTTTTTTTGTCAGGTTTTTGTTAAAAGTTTGTCAAGGTTTGTTAAAATTAAATTTTTCAAAAGTTTTCTTTCATAAACATAGTTTTACAGTGTAAAACTTAGAAAACTTTGTCTTAACTAGTCAAACTTATACTTAGAGTGAAAAGAACAAAAACTTAAGTAAGTTTTTTGATAATCGAAAGTATTGGATAAGTGAAAACTTAACATCTGAAATGATCCTCGATAATATTTGTAATTTAACAAAGTTCTATTTACTAAAAATCAGTAAAAATACACGACTAAGAGAATAAATACTCTTGACATAAACAAAGTTTATGTTAAAATTTTCTTACAAGGAGACCATTATGGAAGTTAATATTCTTGGATTAATTGCTACTGCATTATTTATTATTATACCGACCTCTTTTCTTTTAATTCTTTACGTAAAAACTGCAAGTCAAAATGAAGACCTTTAATATTTTCTATTTTCACTAAGTGCCTTATTTTTAACACACTTTTCTAAAAGAAAAAAAACCTGACCTGACAAAAAAAGCGAAGCTTTTTTGTCAGGCTTTTTTTGTCAGTCTTTCAAATGTTAACAAAAATTATTTTCCAAAGGGGTTTTTGTTAGAAAACTTAGTATCCCTTCCAAAAACTGAAACAAAAATATCATTTCTGTCTTATTGTTTTACGACCTTAAACAAACCTGAAACAAAAACTTAATAAAAATACCATTTTTATTAAGTTTTTGTTAGCGATTTGTAAGGTAGTAAAACAATAAGAAGCAGTTTTCGTTTGGTATTTTTGTTGCAAACTTTCACTTTTTTTTGTGTAAAAATTTGTTTTATTATGTTTTAAAATTTTATCAATATCCTTATAAACCTGAAATTTTAAACAATTGTAGAGGGTAATTGTGAGTCATGGGGCTTTGTTCCAAAGACAAGCTTGTGCTTTGCACAACTTGATTTTACAAAATAAAACTTGACTTACAAATTTTCGATTTGTGAAGCTGAGAAAAACTTGGACAGATTTGAGATAAAACAATTGTTTTGTTAAGACAAACCATTACCAAATCTCTAGCAAAAGAACTCTTTTGCTAGAGATTTGGTAATGGTTTGTCAAGGATGCTTTAGTAAAACTTGTAAATCATAAATAAAGTTATATGTTTATTTTTTTAGTTTTTTACATTATAAAATATTGTTAAAAGTTTTTCTGTTTTTAACAGAGCTCTATTGTAGCCTTTTTCTATAGGGAAAAGACAAGTAAACCATACGGTGAAATTAATTCCATTAAAACAGCAAGAAAAGCATTTCTAAAAAATATTTTTTATATTATTTTGAGCATATCGTTTTACTCTCTCTCTTTTATAAGTTAGAATAACTATTTAACAAAAATTGAAACAAACTGAAAACAACAATTTGATAAAACTCTGATAAAAATCTCAAACAAAAATTTTTTTTGTTTCAAGTTGTTGTCTTGGTCGTATTTTGTTAAGTTTTGATTGTCAAATTTTTGTGTTTTTTTTTATTTTTACAATATTTAAATAAAAAAAAGACATGGTGGTTGTTTGATACTATTTAGAGACATGTCAAACAAAATTAAAATTTTTTTTGGATTTTTGCCATTTTAAAAAGTTTTTCATAGAAAACCAAAAGTAACCTTACACAAATATGAACAAATCTCATATAACTTTTTTAATCTTTTCTTTCTATCAGATTTCTTAAATTTTTATAAGAGTTTTTTAACAAAGATTCTAACCGGACAAAAAATGCCTGATAAAAAAAGCTTAACAAAAATAATATTTGAAACAAAAAATACTTAACAAAAAAAGCTTAACAAAAATAATATTTTTGTCTCAAGCGAGTGTCAGGCATTTTTTGTCAAGTCTCAAGCTTTTTTTGTTAAGCATTTTTTGTTTAAAATTCCATATTTATGTTATTCTTGAATTATAAGTTTTCCTACGGAGAACTTTTGAGTTTAAAGTATTAAAAGTTCTAGGTTTCTTTATTTTTGGTTTTTGTAAGTTTTTTCAGAAAACTTGGAACTTAGAAGAAAGGTTGCGCAAACAAGTTGCAACAAAAGACAAAGTTTTGTTGGAATTTCGCTTTGCAAAGCAAAACAATTATCTTGTCTCAGATTTGTTCATCTTCCTATTAGACTTTTTCAGAAAAGACTTTAGCGCCTTCTTATTGTTTGTTTGTTCGATAAAGTTAACTTACAACCAAAGGCGCCTTATACAACTTTTAACAAAAATTGAAACAAAACTATTATCTTTGTTTATAGGTCCATAGATTGAAAAAAAAATCTATTAACATAGCCTTCTATTTCTTTAAGGGATAGAACACTACCTTTTTTACATCTTGACTGACCTGACAAAAATTGAAACAAAAATATTAGTATCCAAACAAAAAAGTAAAACAAAAGAAGCAAAAGTCAGGGTGAAACAAAAAAAGCTTGAAAGACTGACAAAAAATGTAAAACATTTGAAACAAAAATATTATTTTTGTTTTTGTTTCAAAAGCTATAGACCTGACAAAAAAAGCTTGAAAGAATGACAAAAAATGTAAAGCATTTGAAACAAAAATATTATTTTTGTTTTTGTTTCAAAAGCTATAGACAAAAATAAGATTTTTGTTAAGCTTTTTTTGTCAGGCTTTTGAAACAAAAACAAAAATAATATTTTTGTTTCAAATGGAAACCATTTTTTGTCAGTCTTTCAAATATTATTTTTGTTAAGCTTTTTTTGTCAGGCTTTTTTTGTCAGGTCGAGGTTTGTCAGAATTTGTGAGAAAAAAAACCAAAGGAGATGTTAGTAAGTTTCTTTTCGATCTATGGAATGTATGCGATGTCTTTTTTTTTTCAATGTAAAAAAAAGGCCCTTCTTTGGTTCCGAAAGGGAACGAAGGGATACAGCAAAGTATTTGTATCGTATTTTTGTTTCTAACTACGTGAAAGCAAAAATTTTATTAAATCTTTTACGTATATTTTTTAATTCTTAACATTCTACTATGAGCGTTTCTGCAAAAACAAAAAATTTAGGACGTACTACACAAATTATTGGTCCTGTACTAGATGTAACCTTTCCTCCAGGGAAAATGCCTAATATTTTCAATGCCCTTATTGTTCAAGGAAAAAATGAAGCAGGTCAAGAAGTTTCTGTAACTTGTGAAGTTCAACAATTACTTGGAGATCATTGTGTTCGAGCAGTTTCTATGAATGCGACTGACGGCCTTATGCGTGGAATGGAAGTTGTTGACACCGGCAAACCGCTTTCTGTTCCTGTTGGTGAAGGTACACTTGGTCGTATTTTCAATGTACTGGGTGAGCCTGTTGATAACTTAGGTCCTGTAGAAACTAAAGATGATTTTCCAATTCATAGATCTGCTCCAGCTTTTGTAGATCTTGATACTAAACTTGCAATTTTTGAAAGTGGAATTAAAGTAGTTGATTTATTAGCTCCTTATCGTCGTGGTGGAAAAATTGGTTTGTTTGGTGGAGCAGGTGTAGGAAAAACTGTATTAATTATGGAATTAATTAATAATATTGCTAAAGCTCACGGAGGGGTTTCAGTTTTTGGCGGTGTAGGAGAAAGAACTCGTGAAGGTAATGACCTTTATATGGAAATGAAAGAATCAAAAGTTATTGATGAAAGTAACATCTCTGCATCAAAAGTAGCTTTGGTTTATGGACAAATGAATGAACCCCCTGGAGCCCGTATGCGAGTAGGTCTAACTGCTTTAACTATGGCTGAATATTTCAGAGATGTTAATAAACAAGATGTTTTGTTATTTATTGACAACATTTTTCGTTTTGTTCAAGCAGGTTCTGAAGTGTCAGCTTTATTAGGTCGTATGCCTTCTGCTGTAGGATATCAACCAACTCTGGCAACTGAAATGGGTGGATTACAAGAACGAATTACTTCTACAAAAGATGGTTCTATTACATCTATTCAAGCTGTTTATGTACCTGCAGATGATTTAACTGACCCTGCGCCAGCTACTACATTTGCTCATTTAGACGCAACTACAGTACTTTCTCGAGGGCTAGCTTCTAAAGGTATTTATCCAGCAGTAGATCCGCTTGATTCAACTTCAACAATGTTACAACCTTGGATCGTTGGTGAAGAACATTATGATTGTGCTCAAAACGTAAAACAAACTTTACAACGTTATAAAGAACTACAAGATATTATTGCCATTTTAGGTTTAGATGAATTGTCTGAAGAAGATCGAAAAACTGTTGCTCGAGCTCGTAAAATTGAACGATTCTTATCGCAACCTTTCTTTGTTGCTGAAGTTTTTACAGGATCTCCTGGTAAATATGTTAGCTTAGCTGAGACTATTCAAGGTTTTAACTTAATTCTTTCTGGTGAAGTTGATGATTTACCTGAACAAGCTTTTTATTTAGTTGGAACAATGGATGAAGCTATTTCTAAAGCTTCGTCACTTCAATCACAGTCTTAGGTATAACCTAACAGCTGAGGCCTTTATAAAAACAAGACAAAAACATTAACAAATTTTAACAAAATTTTAACAAAAACTGAAACAAAAACCTGACACCCGCTTGAAACACTGACAAAAAAAGCTTAACAAAAAAAGCGAAGTTTTTTTGTCAGGCTTTTTTTGTTAAGCATTTTTTGTTTCAAAAGCTTGAGACCTGACAAAAAATGGAAAATATTTTTTGTCAGGTCAGCTTTCAATTTTTGTTTCATCCTTCAGATTTTAAAAGCACAACAAAGATGAGTCAAAGGTTGTACAAAAACTGAAACAAAAGAAGCAAAAGTTTTTGTAATTTTCCAAAGGGTTTTCTTTTGTCGCAATTTTGCTTCAGGTTTCTGTCTTTGTCTTGATTTTGTAAAAGTTATAAAAATATTAATAAAATTTAGAAACAAAGTAAAACTTCTCACAAAAAACTTATAAAAATTAAATTTTTATAAGTTTTTGTTTATTAACGTTCTGTTTACTTTATAGTTACTGTTACAAATAATTAAAATTGCAGAGTATTTTTGTTTCTTTTATACCTTTTATATACTAATTGGTAAAAAAACCCAATCAAAAAAAATTGTTAGATTAAAAAAAAAAAATGACTTTACAAGTTTGTATCATGACGCCTGACCGTATTTTTTGGAATGAGCAGGCCGAAGAAATTATTTTACCTACTAATACTGGTCAGATGGGAGTATTAGTGAGTCACGCTCCGTTAATTACTGCTTTAGATATTGGAGTAATGTTAATTCGTTCCAAGAATGAGTGGATCTCTGTTGCTTTAATGGGTGGTTTTGCTCTTGTAAAACAGAATCAAGTAACCGTTTTAGTTAATGAAGCAGAGTCTGCAAAAACTATTAATTCAGAAGAAGCTGAAAATGTTTTTGCTTCTGCAAAAACAAAACTTGAAGAGGCCGAAGGACAAAAACAAAAAGTTGAAGCAAATTTTGCTTTTAAAAGAGCACGAGCGCGCTATCAAGTTGTTAAACAAACCCAAAACTAGATTTTGATTTTATTTTAACTTTTTAATAAATCCTTCACTAATCTCTAAGAATTTTTGACAAAAATGAGACAAAAATAAAATTTGAAAGACTGACCTGACAAAAAAAGCGAAGCTTTTTTTGTTTCAAATGGAAAGCATTTGAAACAAAAATATTATTTAAAACAAAAAATGTAAACACTGACAAAAAATGTGAAGCATTTTTTGTTTCAAAAGCTTCGCTTTTTTTGTCAGGCATTTTTTGTCAGGTTTTTGTTTCAAATGCTTTCCATTTTTTGTCAGGTCTCATTTTTGTCAAAAGATTGTTAATTACATATCTAATTAAATTTTATTAATTATTATATTTTTGTTAATAAAAAAAATAATAATAAAATTATTTTGTCATATCGTTTTTTACAAATATAGATCAGTTTTTATTATTTTTATAAATTGTAGTTAACTTTTCTATTAATTTTTATATTGACTCTAAACTATATAATATAAAATATCCCCAGATAGGAATCGAACCTACGACCAATAGATTAACAGCCGAGCACTCTACCACTGAGCCACTGAGAAAGCAATAAAATTTATTCACTATATAATAAGGGATATGAAGTGTCATTAATAATACGACCTTTTGATAATGTTAAATGTTTTTTATTGTTTTATTAAATATTCACAATATTTTAAAATGAGACAAGAAAACATTATAAAGGTATAATATAATATTATCTAAAAAAAGACAAAAAAATATTATAAAGGTATAATATAATATCATCTAAAGTGATGCTAAAACTTTATCTAGTAGTTTTGAAATAAAAATTTTTGTCTTTTTGTTTCAAGCTTTTGGTTATACGTATTTTTATAATTCGTAAACTTGGACCTTACAACTAACCAATATAATAAAGTTTTAAAATAAGTTTTTTTTTAGCTCACTTATTTCATATATGTTAGTAATTAAAAACAGTTTGTAGTTTTGTTTTTTTTTTTTGCTTCTTTTTAAATTCTTTGCAATTTTTATAAGTTACGTCTCATAATGATATTGTTAATAACAAAAACTGATAAAAATTTCTTTATTAAAAATATTAAAAAAAATAAAATACCTAACCTGACCTGACAAAAAATGCTTTGCATTTTTTGTTTCAAAAGCTTCGCTTTTTTTGTTTCAACCTTGTTTTTGTTTCAGTTTTTGTTAATGGTTTGTCAGGATTTGTAAGCCCAGTTTTGTTAGATTTTTGTTTGAAGACTGTTCTAACAAAACAATTGTTTTGTCTCAGATTTGTAAGGTTAACAATGACAGTATCAATAACAATTTCTTTAAATCAAATAAATTGTTTGATAACAAAATCAAATAATAAATAATTTCATAGGAGAATATATATTTTATGCCTATCGGTGTACCTAAAGTACCTTTTCGTCTACCTGGTGAGCCTGCAGCACAATGGGTTGATCTTTACAACCGACTTTACCGGGAAAGAGTTTTATTTTTATGTCAAGATTTAGATGATGAACTTGCCAATCAATTAATTGGTATTATGTTATACCTAAATGCTGAAGAAAAAAGTAAAGGTTTATTTATTTATATAAATTCACCTGGAGGTTCAGTAACGTGCGGGATTGCTGTTTATGACACAATGAATTATGTAAAAGCCGATGTTACTACTATTTGTGTAGGAACTGCAGCTTCTATGGCATCTTTTGTATTAGCAGGAGGAGACCGTGGTAAACGTTTAGCCCTACCTCATTCACGTATAATGATTCACCAACCAGAAGGAGGAAGTCAAGGTCAAGCAAGTGAAGTTCTTTCGGAATCAGAAGAAGTAATGCGAATTCGACGTCAAGTAGGAAAAATTTATGCAGAACGGACTGGTCAAAGCTTAAGTAGAATAAGTAGAGATATGGATCGAGATCAATTTATGTCAGCTAGAGAAGCCAAAGAATATGGTTTAGTTGATCAAGTAGCAGTAGATAAATTGTAATAGTTTTGACTCAATCAAAAATGAGATTGAGTCAAAACTATTACAATTTATTATGTTTGGTATTGAAATAAAATAAAAAAATATACTTTTTGCCTTTTATATAAAACAGTTATGTTAGAAGTGAAAACCTAACAAAAATGGGCCCAAACCTGACAAAAAATGCTTAACAAAAATAATATTTTTGTCAGGCATTTTTTGTCAGGTTTTTGTTTCAAATATTATTTTTGTTTGGGCCTATAAAAATGATATTTTTGATAAAAGGTTTGTCAAGATTTATCTAGGTAGGAACCCAAAACAACCTTTTTGTATAAAAAGCAAAAAAAATTTAAACACCTTTAGAATTAAAAAACTGGTTTCACTTCATCTAAAAGAACAGAGCTGTTATAAATTTCTAAAATAATAACTAAAAAAACTGCAAAAAGGGCCATAAAAACACCCATTAATACAGTAGTTCCCCAACCAGGTGCTACTTTACCATATTCTGAATTTAACGGTTTTAACAAAGTTCCTAACGAAGTTACTTTACTAGTGTCCAATGGGGCTTGTTTAGTTTTTGAAGTAGTTCCTGTTGCCATAAAGTTTTATAAATTTTTATAGATTTTTTACTTTCTGTCATTTGTTATTGAATGATTACTTTTGTTTTACTACTTTACAAACCTTTGCAGTTAAAATCCTTCAGATTTTAACTGCAAAGGTTTGTAAAGTAGTAAAACAAAAGAAGCCTAATAATTATTTGCCTTATCTTTTTGATTGTTGTTTTACGAAGTAAAGCAAAAGAAGCACTTTTTGTATCTTTTCTGCAAGAAAAGATAAAGAAAAGATAAAGAAAAGATAAAGAAAAGATAAAGAAAAGATAAAGATAAAGAAAAGATAAGGGGTCCCTTTAGGGACCTACAAAAACTTGAGACAAAAATGGAAACAAAAATAGAAACAAAAAATGCAGTTAAAATCTGAAAGATTTTAAAAGCACGATACTAAGATTTGAAACAAAAAATTTAAAGCATTTTTTGTTTCAAAAGCTTGAGACAAAAATATTATTTTTGTTAAGTTTTTTTTGTCAGGTCAGTTTTTTTGTCATAACTGCATTTTTTGTTAAATGTTTGTTAGAAAAGATACAAAAATCATTGATTGGTATTGTTTTTACTCTGCAAAAATAAAAGAAGCGCAATAATTGTTCTTTAAAAAAAGACATGTCTTTTTTTTTTTTTTACCAATGAGTAATTTTCTTTTTAACGTAATTTTGTTATGGCAGAAAATTTGTTTTTCACGTTAGAATATTTATAAAATAAAAGTTCAAAAATATTGTTACTACTTTGCTTCTAAGTTTTATTATTTAACCTCTTTAACATTTCGATTAACCTAATTAATAAAACTTGAAACAAACTTCTAACAAAAACCCTTTGCTGTATCCCTTCGCTTAACAAAAATTGAAACAAAAAAGGTTTTCCAAAGGTTTTCCGAAAGAAAACTTACAAAAACTGAAACCTGACAAAAAATGCCTGACAAAAATATTATTTTTGTTAAGCATTTGAAACAAAAATAATATTTTTGTCAGGCATTTTTTGTCAGGTTTTTGTTTCAAATGCTTGATACAAAAATATTATTTTTATTAAGCTTTTTTTGTCAGGTCAGTAGTATCCCTTTTTTGTCAGGTCAGTCAAGATGTATGGCCCTGAATTTTGCATAGCCTATTAACATTGCCAAAGACGATGTTTAGATTTAAAATAATTACAAAATATTATTTTGTTTCAATCGTGCTCCGCATAATCTAGACAAACTTTATAAATCTTTGAAGAATTTTGTCCATTAGGTTTATTAAAAGTTTTTGTCTTTGGTATTAACCAAAGGCAATGTAAAAAAAAAAGGTGTGAGACAATAATACTGACAAAAATGTTAACAAAAAATGCTGACAAAAATAATATTTGAAACAAAAACCTGACAAAAAATGCCTAACAAAAAAAGATTCGCTTTTTTTGTTAGGCATTTTTTGTCAGGTTTTTGTCAGGTCAGGTTTCAATTTTTGTCATATAAAAAGATCTTACTTCTACAAAAACTGAAACATAAATAATATTTATGTTTCAGTTTTTGTAGAAGTCTTTGTTAGAGAAGTTATATTTTTCTTTTAGTCTTTTTTTATTTACTTTTTCACAAAGAAATAACAAAAATAAAGTTCTCTGTTATTTCTGTAAGAAAACTTAAAAAGAATCAAATTATTTTTTTTGCTGACCTTACAAATATAAATCACAAAGATTACTTTGTTTTAAATTTTTTATTACTAATAATTATGGAAAGTCCTGCTTTTTTCTACACCATTTTTTTATGGTGTCTTCTTTTAAGTATTACCGGTTACTCTATTTATGTGGGTTTTGGCCCACCATCAAAAGAACTTCGAGATCCTTTTGAAGATCATGAAGACTAGATGTTAAGTAGGTTTTTTACTCTAAACATTGTTTTAGAGTAAAAAACCCAACAAAAAAAAAAAGAAGAACAATTTTACTTGCTACCAAAACAACTATAGTTGCTAGCAATACTTATATATTACAAATTTTTCAAACAAACTAACTATCTTTTGTTTATTATCGATATTTAAGTTTTATAAGTTTTAAATAGTAGATTTTACAAAACTTCAACAAATCTAAAGCTTACTTTGGGTCTATTAGTATTTGCCGAGATCACAAGACTACTTTTTCTTACTTAAACTATGCTCTTATCTTTTTGCTACGACAATACTTATTAAACTATTTAATTTTAAAGCCTTTGCGAAGCAGTCTAATGGTTCAGGATTCTGAAAGAAAAGCCTGACAAAAAAAGCTTAACAAAAATAATATTTTTGTCAGGCTTTTTTTGTTTACAATTTCTGGCTTTTTATTTTATTAATAAAGCAAATAATATTTAAAATAAAATATCAAATCAAGTATAAATAACAAGGTTTTCTAAGTTTTACAATGTAAAACTTAGAAAACCTAGACAACTTATTACTATTATTTAATAATACGAGGTGGTTCTCTAAAAAAAATTGCAAAAAATATAATTCCTAAAGTTCCTACCAGTAAAAAAGTATAAACTAGAGCTTCCATAAAAAAATAAAGTTAATAAAATAAAAAAGGTTATCTAAGTAGTTTTTATTTACCTTTGATATCACTATTTACAGATCTTTAACAAAACATTTTTTTAAGATTTGTTAAAGATTTGTTAAATTTTGTCAGATCTTAAAAACAAAAGTTAAATTGCTAACAAAACTTCAACAAAGCTGAAACATAAACCTAACAAAAATTTGAAACAAAAACGTTATTAAAAAAAAAAAAAAACAGTCTGAAAGATTTTAACTGCAATAACAAAAACTTGAGACAAAAATGCTGACCTGACAAAAAAAGCTTCGCTTTTTTTGTTAAGCTTTTTTTGTCAGGCTTTTTTTGTCAGGTCAGCATTTTTGTCTCAAGTTTTTGTTTCAGGTTTGTCAAGGTTTGTCAGGATTTGTTTGCCCAATTCTTGTTAGGTTTATGTTTAAGCTTCGCATCATAAATTGTCTCAGATTTATCAGTATTTTCTAAATTTTTAGAAAAACACCTAGCAAAAAAGAAGACACATAACTACTTACATAACTGCTTACAAACCTTGACAAACCTGAAACAAAAACTTGAGATTTGAAAGACTGACAAAAAATGTAAACAAAAAAAGCTTAACAAAAATAATATTTTTGTCAGTCTTTCAAATCTCAAGTTTTTGTTTCAGGTTTGTCACGGTTTGTTTGAGGTTTGTTTAAGGTTTGTTTAAGGTTTGTTTGAGGTTTGTTTAAGGTTTGTTAGATGTTATTGATATTAGAGAATTGCTCTAAGACTTGACGTCAAATTGTTAAATTAAACAGATTGTCGTCGAGTAGAAACATCTCCTAGTTTTTGGAATGCACCAAATTCAACTTGTTCGTCAAGGTCTGGATCAATACCTGCAAAAACATCTCGGAAAATTGTTCTAGCACCATGCCAAATATGACCAAAGAAGAAAAGTAAGGCAAAAGATAAGTGGCCAAAAGTAAACCAACCTCTTGGACTGCTTCTAAAAACACCATCAGATTGCAAAGTAGCACGATCAAATTCAAAAACTTCACCTAGTTGAGCACGTCGTGCGTATTTTTTTACTGTAGCAGGGTCGTTAAAGGTTACTCCATCTAACTCGCCACCATAAAAAGATACAGAAACACCAACTTGTTCTACACTATATTTAGATTCAGCTCGACGGAAAGGTACATCTGCTCTTACAACACCATCTTTGTCTAGTAAAAGAACAGGAAAAGTTTCAAAGAAAGTAGGCATTCGACGAACGAAAAGTTCATTACCTTCTTTATCTTTAAAAATTGCGTGTCCTAACCAACCAACAGCAATACCGTCACCACTATTCATAGCGCCGGCACGGAAAAGACCACCTTTTGCCGGGTTATTTCCAATATAATCATAAAACGCTAATTTCTCAGGAATTTGGGCCCAAGCTTGAGAGATGCTTTTGCCTTCTGATAAATTCGTTTGTACTCGTTTTTCAATTTCTTGTTGAAAAAAACCTAAATCCCATTGATAACGGGTTGGCCCATAAAGTTCAATAGGAGTAGTAGCAGAACCATACCACATAGTTCCAGCTACAACGAAAGCGGCCCAAAAAACTGCTGCAATACTACTTGACAAAACAGTTTCAATGTTACCCATTCGTAAACCATTGTAAAGACGTTGAGAAGGTCGAACACATAAGTGAAAAAGACCTGCTAAAACACCTAAAATCCCAGCTGCTACGTGATGTATCCATAGATTTTTTTTTCTATGAATGGACTATATCTTCAACCCTTTTTTTTTTGCTAAAAAACAACCAAAATAAAACCTTATGCCTTCTTTTTCTAAATCTTTCTTACCTCGTTTGATTTCCAGTAATGGTTAGTTTTTGGTCAGTAATTATAAAACCAGTGGATTTCTTAGATAATCGCACATAAAAACAACCTTTAGCTTTAAAAAAACCACTAAGCCATAGTTGTTTTACGAAGTAAAGCAAAAGAAGCACTTTTCTGAAAGAAAATATAAGAAAAACCATGGTTGTTTTACGAAGTAAAACAACAATTGTTGCGCTTCTTTTATTTTACGTAGTAAAATAATCAGCAACAATGCATCACAGGCCTATTGGAGAAGCAAAAGGTAGAATGTTGCACCTTTTTTTTTGAAATTCACTCAATTTGAAAATTGGGTACGTCGTTTTGGAAGGACCAAATTACCATTAAAGATTGATTGCAAACGTTGAATTCCTCTTTTATCGTCAACCCTAAAATGTAAGTAATTTCTGTCCTTTGAGAAAGAACCAAAGCCCAAACAAGAAAAGATTTCTTGTAAGTCCCTAAAGGGGCCCAAACCTTTTTTTACCTTATAAAGCAGTTGGAGATCTTTCTGAACGATTGTAAACGAAATTCTAGGCCCATCTTTCGTTAACCGAGACTCAAAACAACCATTACTTTCAGCAAAGCCTATAAACCATTCAAGAAAGTGAGTTGTAATAGAAATCTCTTCCTGACACTACAGTTCAGGTCGATGATGTTTAATGTAATTAGCAAAATCAAAATTAAAAAAGGGTGGTTCGCGTGTAGTCTCTGAGGATTCTATATAATTTGGTATCATAGTTTATTTTTTTTCTAGTTTCCTGCTGATTGTTTCTACCTGAAGATTTTACCATCCGATTTTTCACAGAAGGACTTCAGGAATAGCAAAAGGTCCCAGCATATAGCGAACTTTCATTAGTTCTTTTTACAAAGAACGCGCCCCATCGTGTTAAGACGCAATACCACCTGGGTTATAAGGATCAAAACCATCAGCTCCCCATGAAGGTGCAACTGGTTGAACACTACCAGTAATACCATAAGGATCAGATACCCAAATTCCTGGACCAAATAAACCAGTAATATGAAAAGCTCCAAATCCAAAACATGCTAATCCAGAAAGAAAAAGATGAATACCAAAGATTTTTGGTAAATCTAAAGCAGGATCTCCTGTTCTAGGATCGCGAAAAAGTTCCAAATCCCAATAAACCCAATGCCATATAGATGCAGCGAATAATGCACCGGATAGTAAAATGTGTGCTGTAGCTACACCCTCATAACTCCAAATTCCTGGGTTAGAGGCTGTTTCACCACTGATTGTCCAACCACCCCAAGATTGGGTAATTCCTAGACGAGTCATGAAAGGAAGAACAAACATCCCTTGTCGCCACATAGGGTTTAAAACAGGATCAGATGGGTCAAAAACGGCAAGTTCATAAAAAGCCATTGAGCCTGCCCAACCAGAAACAAGAGAAGTGTGCATTAAGTGTACAGCAATTAATCGACCGGGGTCATTTAATACTACTGTGTGAACACGATACCAAGGTAGTCCCATAAATATTTTTTTACAAAAATAAAAAAAATGTTTTACTTTCTTTCTTTTTAAGAATTCTATTTATAATTATATCATAAAGAGAAAATTATTTATGATATAATTATAAATTTTTTTGGCAAAGGTCTGACAAGCCGATAACAAAAACTTAACAAAAACGGAGTTTAAAACAGTGACAAAAAATGCTTTGCATTTTTTGTCACTGTTTCAAAAGCTTGAGACCTGACAAAAAAAGCTTGAAACAAAAAAAGCCTGACAAAAAAAGCTTAACAAAAAAAGCGAAGCTTTTTTTGTCAGGCTTTTTTTGTTAAGCTTTTTTTGTCAGGCTTTTTTTTGTTTCAAATCTTATTTTTGTTAAGCTTTTTTTGTCAGGTCAGGTCTCAGGTTTGTTTAAACCTCTATTTTTTTAATAAATAAAAAACCTTTGACACCGCTAAAAGCGGTGTTAGAGAGTTTTATCTCTTAACCGGTACTTAATGCTTTAAAAATAGGTATCAAATAATGAAAAAACAAAGAATACTTAATTGTTTCACGAACTAAGAATTTTATATATCCAGTGTAATGAACATTACATATTTTCCGAAGACTATAAAAGATTATTAAACTGTCTTATAAAACCCTTTAATGGTTCTTCATGATTTCTGTATATTTTCCCTTATCTTTATCCACGGGAAAAGATAAGGGAAAATATACAGAAATCATGAAGAGTTTTTAATGAAATAATCCCATCTCCGACATCTTTTTCTAAATAATTCAATAACTAAGCTGCAAGATACATATTAAAAAACATTTTAATATCCTTTGTTTTACTTTTTTTGTTTTACGTATAAAACAAAAGCCAACTCTAGTAAAGAAAAGAGACAAAAAAAAGTGCTCCTATCTTTAATTAAAACTAGATTATCAAACTTAAAAAAAATCCAATTTATTACAAAAAATGCTTTGCATTTTTTGTTTTGCATTTGAAAAACTGAAAAAAACCTGACAAAAAATGGCTGACAAAAAATGCAAAGCATTTTTTTGTTTTGCATTTGAAAGACTGACAAAAACAAAAATATTACTTTTGTTTTTGTCAGTCTTTCAAAACCGTGTTATTTATCAAACATTTTATCCAAAATATCCTTTTCTTCTGCGACATCAAGTTGATATCTACTATACTTCATGGTACTTCTTATATCGGCGTGGCCAACAAGTTGCTGAACCTTATGAGCTGTTGTGTGATTTAAGTGAGCAGTGATGTGATTTAAGGATTTAGTAACATAAACTACACGATAAAGAGTGACTCGAAATCTTGCTTTTGTTAGCATCGCCAAAAAGTCTTTAAAATTTTATTTATATTTTTAGTAAATTTTTATACTTTTTTTTTTTTTTTTTTTACTTGGTAAAGGGAATATAACTTCATTGTGTTCAAAAACAAATGGTTTCCATTTTTTGTCAGTGTTTCAAACATTATTTGTTTTTATAAAAATATCTTTTATAACTTGAGTAGTAGTAGAAGTAAACCTAATAGTTCGATACTTATTTACTTTACTTTGATAAAAATCCATTTGACCTACATCAATACTACTTTGAGTTATCTCTTTTGTAATATCAGCTATTTCATTACGTGTAATACCAGCTATACGCTTTTTGGTAAATCAACTTTTAGTTGTTTTAGTTGATTTTTGAATGTTCGAATGATTCGTTCAATAACTGCGTTTCTAGTAGGAACCCCCTACAAGTTTGGCTCCCTACTAGATATGCTTTGTTTTCAATAAATTGGTAATATTCTTTGGAGATTAATTGAGCACCTCGATCAGTATGGATTAAAAGTTAATCACTGATTTTTCTTTACTTTATTGTATTTTTTAATATTTTTATAAGAACTTTTGAACTAAAGGTTTTGTTTTTGGTTCCAGAATAAAAAACCTTGATAACTAAAAGCAATAATAAAAGTTTTTGTAATTTAAAAATTGTGAAAAGGTTTAAACTATCTAACTTTCGGTCGCCAACATATAGATAAAAATTTACCAGATTGTTCTTTTACACGCGAGGGACCAAAACAAGTAGATTGTTTTTGAGTTTCTTTCGAGACTTTTTTTTTTTTGACTCAAACTATCTTGTCGACGGGAAGTTAAAGTGACAGTACCGTCTTGGATTTCTTGAAAAGGTACAATATTAGTTTCTGTTAATGAAGGAGAAGATTGAGTATTTCCTCGAGAAGCCAAAGCTTTTACTTCGGGCACCTTTGGTTGCGAAGAATTTGTTATTGTATTTACTTGTGATTGAGACCCTGACGCATTTTTTTGGGCGTCTGAAGGACCAGAAGATCCTGCTTCCTCTGTATTTTGCGGATTACCGGCATTGCCTTGATTAGTAAAAGAAACAGGGGCCTCTATTTCACTTTCCCCAGTTATTCCCCCCTGAGTGTTTGTTGGATTATCGTCATTGTCACTATTACTCGAGCTTGATTCTGCTGTTACTGAAAAATCTGAAGAAGAAATCGACAATTGTGAAATAATTTCAGTACACTCGCTACCCGTTGAGAATGGATATTCCAGTGGTCTCTTTAAATCTGTTTCTAACAAAGTCTTGCGGGATTCAAGCCATGTGAAATCTTGTTTTGTCGGATTTCGAGCTTGCCTATCACAATTTTTAAGAGATTCCTCTGCTATAGGCAAAGATAAATACCCTGGAAATAGTCGTCCATGCTCTTTGTTCTCGAAAGCACGACAATTAAGATTTTTCGCAACCTGATTTAATCTCTCCAATTTTTGTTCTCTAGTCATTGATTCCGTAAAACAAGTACCAGTAGTGGTATATATCTTTATTTCATCGGCTATTTCTTTTGCGGTCATATCGCCGTGAAAAAGATAAATTAACCTTTCACCATGAGTTTCTATTTGCCTTTCCATTTCTACATAAAAATTCATCATCTCTCGTCCCATTTCTGAGTTATTATCTACTAATGATAATGCGTCCTTCATAAAAGAAAGATGTTGGTGACATTTTCCTAAACCTCTTACACTACTAATTTCAACGAAGTTATTCAAATTGTCGGGAAATAGATTGCGGTCAACAACATCACGAAGTCGGCGCCAAGAAGTGCAAGTGGTGTTTGTAAAACTTCTAAGTTTATAGTAAATACAGTTTCTGGCATAATTAAAATCAGCTACCAATAAACCATTTTCTTGCCATTCTTGACTTCTTTTCTTTAATGAATCAACTTTGTTATAGTAAAGCTGTCTATACCCTTGGATAGTATCCTCTAACGTCTCGGTTTCTAAAAAAATATCTCGGAATAACTCTTTTTCTTCTTGGGTGGCTTTCCCTGCCATATTTGTATAATAGCAATCTGTTATTTGTTCTTCCAAATGAGCTTGTTGTTTAGCTAAAGCCAAAAATACTCCATTTTTTTTATTATATGTAATAGAAGCAGATCGTTTCTGCAGCGGAAATTTTGTTCTTAGAGTATGAAAAAAAGATCCTGCACCTCGCGCTTCGCACAAGTCCGTCCGTTTATGATCGTCGTCCTCATTGATTTGACCAAGTGCTTCTTTTGTAGGACGTACATGAAGATGATCCACGTCACATTTAACTATTTCAAAAGTATGTTCTACTTCTGTAGGAATTAATTCTCCTGTTGAAGGGTTAAAAGGATATTCCAATAAGATTGGTGTCTTTAAATCTTTTTTAAGCTCAGCTGACCCAAAAGCTTGTCTTAGCGGATAATATTTAGATTCGCTTCCACGAGTCGATATTTTAAAAGTTAATTTAACATGTCCTCGCTTTGATTCCACAGTAGGATTCCCAAAAACACCCGCTTTTAATTTACATCCCCAAAAGATCCTCCAATTTTTATCTAACTTCTCATTCCAATCAGCCATTCGTTCAAAAATATGTGCATTTAGAGTTTCTTTGATCTGAGAGTTTGCAAGAGCCAGAAGTTCTTGAGGATTATCCTTCAAGTGAGGTCCGCTAACATCAAGGTTTTTCAAAGCCTCCTCTGCCGTTTTTACAGAATCTGGTGCTTGTGATTGAGAAACTTGATCTAGTGCTTGTGATTGAGAAACTTGATCAGTTTCAACAGTTAATGCAGGAACTCGTGATTTAGTTCCCACTGAAAGATCCATAAGTGATAAATTTCCCACGCGCTCTTCAGCTGGTTGTGAATAAGTAGCTCCTACTGAATGTCGTTTCCAACCACCGCCAAAGCCTACAGGTTTGTTTGAATACGTTATTACACGATTACGATTAGTTTGTCCTCCTAACGACGCGTGAGTTAACCGAGAAGCTTTTTGTGATTTTTCTTGATTTACTGGTGCAATAGAAGATTGGCCGGGTATTTCCATAGCTTCAGCCGTTGGAGCACCTATTTGAACGCAAGAACCAATCTTTTTATCTTTAAAAGCTGAAGGATTAAAAGTTACTCTAAAAAATATAAAACAAAATGTATAAAAAGCAATCTTTGGTACGTGCTTTGGTACTTGTATTAATATCAAATAAACTAAATTTTTATTTTTCTTTTGATTTTTCATTGCCCTCTTTAATATTTAGCTTTTTTAGCTTAGTTAGCTTATTTATCTTATTTTTGTTTTAAAAATAAAAAATTTCTTCTTCAAAGATTTTTTTTACGATTTTTTTCTAGTTGTAAGAGACAGAGGTATATCGGAAGAAGATCAATAAATTTTATAATAAATTTTGAGTTTTTTTCTTGAAAAACTTTTTCTTTTAAAATAAAAATACTTGATTTTTTAAATTCTAATAATTTAAAAAAATTTTCTATAACGTGAGAGTACTCGGATTTATGTTTATAATTTATATGAAATAAAAAATTTTGTCTGATTACCAATAAGAGTACTTCAGTTTTTTTTGACAATATTTTTAAAAAGTTATTGTGCTTAAGTAACAAAGTGACATCATTACTCCAATAGGGTGAGATTAGTAAAGAAATAATTATATTATAATTGGAATAAATTACATCTGAAGAAAATGGGCGATTTTTTTGTTCTTCCTTTTCTTTCTCAAGGAGGAAAAAAAGTGAAGACCAAATTATTGTTTTCAAATCCCAATAATATAAACTTTTATCAAATGATTCACTTTTTAAAAGTTCTGGTTCACACTCAATAGCATAAAGAAACTGGTCTTTATTTTGACAACTTAACATTATCTCTAAAATTAGACTACAATCCTCTTTCGAGCCTTTCCACCGAAAAACCCCTTTTTCTTTGTATGGACTTTTGAGATTTAAGCTATCTAATAAGCAAAGGTTTTCATCAAAAAAAAATAAACACATAGAAATAAAATTGATAATAAAAATATATAAATTTATTTATAAACAAAGTAAAGTTGTAAAACTCTAAACAATAATAAAAATATTTTTTATTCTAAGAATTTTTACTTTATCAAAAAATATAAAAAAAAATTGTTTTCTAACAAAAACTGAAACAAGAAATTTACAGATTTTAAACTTTAAAAAAATAATATTACTGATAATAAAATAAAGCTGCTTTCTTTCATAATTGTGAGAGAGAGCAGCTTGACACCGAACTGTTGCGTGTCATGGCTTTCAAGGTTTCCCTTGTTCACCTAGTTACTATCTTACCATAATTTTAATTTTTTTGCAAGTCTTTCAAGTAAAAAAAAAAACTTTTATTTAAAATGTAAATATGTTTAAAACCTGTGTTAACCTTATTTTAATGGCACCATGATTCAATCAACCTTAAACAAACCTGGTTTCGAACCTTAAACTAACCTTAAACAAACCGGTAACAAAAACTGTTCTTGTAAATTTTTATTTTCTCTTAGAAATTATCTAATATAACCCCGAGCTACACATGCCATGACTCCTACGTAAGTGGTTAGGCTTTCTGTCTTGAGTCGACGGCTTTTATCTGTACTTGATTTGGAGTTGGTTTCTTTGACAGGCACCACCATTTGTAATGACAAACCCTTGGAATCTTTAGGTATTGGAAACAGAAACATATACTCAATATCCTCTAAGACCTCTCGTGCTGGTATAGTATCCTTTAACATACGTTTTGGTTGTTTTTTTTATTATAAAAAATATATATAGTAGTAGTAGTTTTACTATATAAGGAAATTTTTAGTATAAAAAATATATATAATAGTTTTACTTTATAAGAAAATTTTTGGTATAAAAAATATAATTAGGTTGTTTTTTTTTTTATAGTTGAAAAATAAATAGTAACCTGACAAAAAAAGCTTAACAAAAATAAGATTTGAAACAAAAATAGTATTTTTGTTTCAAATGCCTAACAAAAAAAGCGAAGCTTTTTTTGTCGAGCATTTTTTGTCAGTCTTTCAAAATTTTTTTTTCAAACATAATGACGGTATATTATTTTATTTTACAATATTTGTCTTATTTTTTATGAAAAAAACTCAAAAAGAAATTTAAAATCAAAAAATAACTTTTAAGAAGAATCAATTATCTTTCTTTGGGGCAATGCCCCAAAAAAAGAGAAACTTAATAGCCAAAAACTTTTTTAAAAACTTCTCGAACTTTTTCTCCAGAATCTATAGATTCTAAAGGATCTTTTCGTAGCCGATGTCTTAAGCATAAAGGGATTATTCGAAAAATATCTTGTGGTGTTACTTGAGTCCGGCCTTCAAAAGAAGCTATTGCTTTGCTTGCACGATTAGTAACAATGTCTCCTCGTAAACCATCAACATTTAATTCAGAACAAATTTGTGATATTTTTATTCGAAAATCATAATCAATCTCTACTTTTTTCAAGAGCTCACGAGCTTGAGTTAATTTTTTTGTTAACTCATTTTGTGAATCATTATAATTTTCTCGAAAATGTAAAGGTGACTCGTCAAAATTTGCTCTTTCTTCTACAATTTTTACTCTTAAATTTGCATCTTTTACTGTCCCAATTTGTGCATGCATTCCAAATCTATCAAGTAATTGCGGTCTCAACTCACCTTCTTCAGGGTTTCCAGAACCTACTAAAATAAACCTTGCCGGATGACTAATAGAAATACCTTCGCGTTCTACTGTATTCCAACCGGAAGCAGCTGAATCTAATAAAACATCTACTAAATGATCATCCAATAAATTAACTTCATCTACATATAAAATACCTCTATTTGCTTTTGCTAATAATCCAGGTTCAAATGCTTTTATACCTTCAGTTAAAGCCTTTTCTATATCAATTGTTCCACAAACACGGTCTTCTGTAGCCCCAAGCGGCAAATCCACCATCGAAATTTTTCTAGAAGTTACTGCTAATTTTTCATTCTTTTTTAACTTTTCTCGTACCTCTTCACTCATTAATTCAGGATCTTTCGGGTCAGAGTTAAACGGATCATTTTCTACGACTTGAATTTCAGGTAGTAAATCAACTAAAGCTCTTACTGTAGTTGATTTTCCCGTACCACGGTCTCCCATAATCATAACCCCTCCGATTTTTGGATCGATTACATTAAGAATAAGAGATAATTTCATTTCTTCCTGACCAACAATAGCTGTAAAAGGAAAAATAGGTCGACTTTGCTCTAATATAGTTGTATTTGTCATATCTATTTTGTAAAATTTATTTTTTTTTTTGTCTAAATTATTGTTCTTAGATCTTTTATAAAAACTTTATAAATCTAATATAGAAAAATTTTTTATTAATTTTGCGAGACTTTACTAAGAATAAACGATTTAATAAGAAAAAGATAAGACATTACTAGATAATAGACAAAAAAGTAAAATGCTTTTTTGTAAAATTTTTATTAAAATTTATCTAAGCTTTGTAAAACTACAGAAGAAAAAAAAAATTTTCTTTTATTTGTAACAGTACTTATTAAAAGAGTTTTGTTTCAAAGTTGTTAAAGATTTGTAACAATTTATCTAGACAAAAGCTCCAAAGTAATTTTTAATAAAAAACTGAAACAAAAATAGTGGTCTACCGTTTTTGTTTCAGTTTTTTTAGGTTTTTTTTTTTAAACTCTTTTTTATTAATATTGTTGTTTTTCGTTTTTGTATCCATTTTAATAAATTTTTTCTTATTTCTTTTCTTATAATAAACCAATTTTTTAAAAAATTCAACTATGATTGTTTTTTATTATTTGAAATTATGTATATCTTTATTTTTTAAAATACATATTTATTTAGAAAAAAAAAAATATAATATAATAATCCAAATTATCTCTTTTCTAATTTGTACTTTTTACAAATCATTGATTGGGATTGTTTTTTGTTGTTTTACGAAGTAAAACAAAAGCAGTAAAAACACTGACAAAAAATGCTTGAAACAAGCATTTTTTGTTTCAAAAGCTCCATAATTGATTTTTATTAGATTTGTCTTAAAGTATTTTCTGACTTATAACAGCCTTTTCACGATTCTGCCCAGTAGTAAAAAAGCAGTTTTAGCTAACAGAATTATTTTTAATAATTAAAAAAAAAGGATAAATAAGTTGAAGAAGCATTTATATAAAGGATTTTATATAAAAAAATTTGTTTATATTTTACCCTGTTTTCCTTTCCACAGTTATTTTTTTAAATAAAAGAATAATGTAAGGGTTTGCAAAAGAGGCTTTTTTAATATAGCCCCAGTTTTGCGTTAACACAAAAGTAATAGAATTTTATTGATATTTAGCCCTTTCAAATCTTTAAGAATAAGGTTTTAAGGTCATTTATCGTTAAAAACCAGTTAATGTTATCTCAAAAAAAAGACTATTGATATTGATTATTTTTGTGATACACTATTTTATTATCAGTGATATTATTTTTAAAAGTTTAAAATCTGTAAATTTCTTGTTTTAGTTTTTGGTATAACTTTCTAACAAAAACTGAAACCTGACAAAAATAAGATTTGAAACAAAAATTTTATTTTTGTCAGGTTTCAGTTTTTGTTAGAAAACAATTTTTTTTATCTTTTTTGATAAAGTAAAAAATCTTAGAATAAAAAATATTTTTTTTACATCCTTAACTAATCAATTTTTAATAATAAACAATTTGTTTTTTCTTTTAAAGAATTTTTAGATTATTTAAAAGAAAAAAGGGCTTTTCGGTGGAAAGGCTCGAAATATTATTGTAGTCTAATTTGAGAGATAATGTTAAGTTGTTAAAATAAAGTACAGTTTCTTTTTGCTCTTTAGTGTGAACCAGATCTTTTAAATTATTAAAACAAAAATTTATATGAAATTAAAACTTATAGGTTTTCAAACAAGCGCTTCTTCCCTTTCTGAAAGAGATGGAGCTACTATATCTTCCGGGTTTAGATTTAAACTAAGTACTGAAAATAGTGATACATTTTTTACATTGTCTCGTAATTTGCCTGCCGGAATTTCTATAGCTGTTGATTTAAACTTCGAAAAATTCCTTCATAAATTAGAAAACCGAGATTCATTTACTTTGAAAGGATATCAAGAGCAATTGTTTATATCACAGTTAGCTCAAATAAAGAGCCAAATGGAAATTGAAATTTACAATAAACTAAAAGGACACATAGAAACTGAACTTTATAATAAATTAAAAGAAAATTCTACTTTAAGTTTAAAAAATTCTCAAATAGACGAAAAAGAAGTGAATCAACTTTATAGTTCTGTTTTTCTTGCTAGTGCTTGCTCTTGTAAACCTGCTTTAGATATTTTGGAAAAAGCACGCCAAAACCCTGCTTGTTTTTTTTCATTTGGTTTTTTTTCTACTTTTTTATGTTCACTTTTACTTAACTTTAATTTTGATGGGCCAGATTGTTGCTTTGGTCAGCCGTATTCTCAAAATAATTATAGTATTTACATTAGAAACTATATTGAAAAAGTCAAAGTTTATGAAAGAAGCGGCAAAGATCGCAGTTACAAAGTTGAAAAACTTTACTTTGATAGCAGTTTTTATATCCCCACTTTTTTACTTTCTTCTGATTTTTGTCGGAAACTTTTCGAAAATCAAAAACATAGTAAAGATTCCGTTTCTTATGAAAAAATTACTCACTATTTTATTTTTTTTAGACAAAATTTAATAGAAAAATTGAACAGAATATCTATTGAATGTTTTCTGGTTGTAATTTCACAAATATACTTTTGGCTTGCTTGTTTTTTTGTATCTGCTCTTTTGTCTTCTTTAGATTATTTTGCAAAATCGACAAATATTCCAATTATTTGTAAAATTAACAATGTAGTAATTTCTAGTTTAGAAAATTGTTGGGTTGCTTCTATTTTTACGGCTATTTTTTGGTTTTTTTTAAGGAAAAAAACATCAGACTTATTATATCTAACATCAGAAAAGAGTAAATTATTATTTGTTACTTTAATATTATTTGGTATTTCTGTCGAGAAGTCTCTACGAGAAGCCAATTCTCGAAAATTAATAGTACCGAGCAATGAAATGTGTAGCTATATTTTTGATTTATAGTTTTTACTTATACTTTATTTTTTTATTTATCTATTTCTTTTGTATATAGTTTCTCTTGGTCAAGTATCTTTAAAGAACTTTACAAATTTAAAAGTATCTAATTATTTATGTAAAAATTCTTACTACTTTATTTTACCCTGATATTCTTTTTTGCTTATTCTAGGTAACAATTTTGTTTTTGTCAATGTCAGGATTAAAAAAAAATATTAATTTTTTCTTATGTTTCAAGCAAATCCTCAACTTTCTGTGTCACCGTCATTAACTGTAAACCCTGCTTTAGCTTTAGATCCTTCCATAGTAGTAAATCCTTCTGTATCACTTGAAACTTTTACTAATTTAACATTAGACCAAACACTAACAACAAGAGTTTATTTTAGTGGTATTCCTTTTGTTGATACACTTTCATCCCAAAACACCGGTTTATCAACATTATCATTAGGGAGTGCTATATCTATTTCTCAAAGAAATACAACACCATTTTATTCTTCTTCAACAACAGATACTTTAGCATCATCTAGCACGAATCCTGAACACATTTACTCTAGGGAATTGGAAGATAGAAAAGCAGCCCAACTTGAATGCGATCAAAAAGTGAACAATTCAATAAGTGATGCACAATCAGGTTCTTCTACCCCTGAGTTTATAGTAACCTCACAAAGGTCATTATTGGAAAGCCCACTTTCAACAAAGAGTGATATTTCAGTAGATTCAGAACGATTGTCTGCAACTTTTGATAGTTTGACTTTAGAAGAGCTTCAATCTGCTTCTTCCCAACTTTTAATTCCTGCTGGTTATGGTCCAGGAGTGTTGACTTTTGGTAATCAAGGTATTAACTTGTCTCAACAAGTTACAAGTTTAGTACGCCATGAATTACAGAGTGGGAGTAATAGTGTAATCTTGGAAAAAAGCATTGTTGAAAGCAAAGTCATTAAAGCTAAAGCGGTTTTAGATCTTTTTGGGGAAATCGATAAACAAATATCAAATAAGACACCATCTTTAAACCAAGTTATTCAACATACAACGCAACCGTTGCGGGAAGAAGTCGTTTACATGCAATCAAGCTCTTCTTTAACTTCTAATTTTAAGATACCTTTGTTCATTCGAGAAACTGAACAAATACATCGAACAGGTGCCTTGAGAACCCCTCATCCTCTACCTACAGGAACTTACTTTTTAGGATCTGGATTTTACAATCGATCTGCAGTTTCTAATCAATCTAGAAGACTTGATTTAAATGTGACTACTTTAGCAAAAAAGAAAACGTCCCAAGGGGATTTAGAAAGTTTTTTAAATAAGTTGTCAATTCAAGATAAAGCAGACTTTACTGTTGTCGTAAACAATATAATAGCTAACATACCTAAAAATAGTATGGACATAATAGATCTGGATAGACAGGATGATTTAAAGGCAACTTTATTTCAAATGGATCTGTCAACGCTCCGCGAAATAGAAAAAATGCAAGTATTCACTAACGAAAGTTTTGAGAAACTTTTTAGTGATTCAGATCTTTTAAGAGATACTCAACGAGAGCTCGAAAATGATAAAGATATCATCGCAAGATCTCAACTTTTAGATTATGATGCAAAAAACATGCGCGAGCTCGAAAATGCTCTTTGTCTTTTGTATGCAAAGGGCATAAAATTTCCATATTTGTTAGGATGCTCTCTACCTTTTTTAGTTCTCGAACGATTTAGAACATGGTTTGATGACAAAAAAGGTAAGGAGAAACTTCAAAGTAAAAACAGACATCAAGTTTTCACCAATTTAAAAAAGATTGAGAAATCTTTGAATAAAGATAACAGTCTTCCTACTATTAGTGTGCAAGAGTTAGAAGATAAATACGGTGAGCCTTTTGTTAACATCAAACAATCTTTTGTCCATAACGTCAAAATGCTAATTGTAGTAGCTGAATTTTTTGTTGAATTAATAAAAAATCCACAAATAAAGTTTGCAAAAGATCACGCTTTAATACAATCTCTTTCAAGAGTTGTAGTACGTGATAATTATACTCGAGATGTAATAGGAAGAAATGCATCACAGTATGACCCTGAAAGTGCTTATATAAGTTCTGAAAGCGCAAATATTGTAAGGACGCAATCTTTTAATAGTTATTATTCACCATACGTACCGGTGCGTTCTGGAGTTGAAGGAATTATACGTAATATGAATGTCATATCTCTTACAAATCCTAAGTATTTAAGTATTATTTTAAAAACTCCTGGTTTATGCAAATTTGAAACTTTTAGTAACAAAAAAGTTAATCTTTTTCTCCGCTCAAACATAGATGCTGCCATTTTGTCTGAATACAGGGTAACAGAATTTATAAAACGTTTTGAAATTAAAGACAATTTTGTTGAACTTGTTTTTTTTGAATTTTTAATAGCATTCGACAATGCAACGATGCAGCTCTACAGATTAGTACACTTCGGTTATCAAACTGATCAATCCATCATTGATCAACTTGAAGATTTTGCAAAATATAAAAATTGTATTGAACTATTAATTTCGCTATATTGTCTAAAAGAAAATAGTAAAAAAATTTTAGAACAATTAAAATCAGAATGGGAAAGCTTCCTTTTAATTTTACCTGACAGAATGAATTTCGAACGTGAAAAGTTGTCAGAGTATACAGAATTAGCTGATAACTTTAAAGATCAGCTCCTTAGTTGGAAATGCTTTAAAAACTTTGTAGATTTATGTAAAGAAATAGAAGATTCTGATTTATTGACAGTACCATGGTTTCAACTCTATTTTATAGATTCCTTTTCTTTTATAAAATCAAATAGTCAAAAATTGGCAGGACAAGGTCAATTACCTTTAGAAGAATTAAAAGGTAAACTTCTGCCAATGTTACAAGAAATGGAAGCGGCTAGTAAAGAATTTGATAAAATGGAAAAAGATTTCCCTATTGAGTCCTTACTTACTAAGGATCAAAAAGATTTGTTTAATAAATTAAAAATGGTTTTAAAATCAGTTTTAGAACAATTTAAAAAACATGCATATGTCACCCAAGACATTTATTATTTTTTTTACGAAGAAAGATCAACTCGTTATATAAATAATTTTGCTTCAAACGAAAAAATTAAAAGATCTCTTCAGAAAGCCACTGAGCCAAAAGGTCCTGAAAGAGCTTTTCCCTAAGTTGAATAAAGAGACAAAAAGTATACTTTGTGTTTTTATAAGTAAGTTAAAAAACTAAATTTTGACTTAGTATTCTTTTTAACGTTATAATTTGCACAGTATCATTATTATTGCCTAACAAAAATATCAAATAAAAACTTTAGTTGATATCATTATTATCGCCTAACAAAAATATCAACTAAAGTTTTTATTTGATATTTTTGTTAGGCAATAATAAAATTAATAACCAATTTAATAAAAATTTATGACTAAAAACAATAATACTATTGAAAATTTTCCGCTTGATAAAATCGAAAAGAACTGGCCTTTTGGACAATTTATGGCCATGGAACTTTTTTATAATAATAGCTATCAGCTATATTATTCATTGAAAGATTTTCTTATTGACGTGGGGGCACATGAATTTACTATAAATGACGACGATTCTTGGTCTGATTTTCTTTTTATTAATTTTTTTATTGAAAATGATAGAGTATTTTTTAAAAAATTTGATGGTAAAGTATACACTTTTGAAAACGTACCTTATCAACTTATTGTTTGTAATGCAATTAAATATCAATTAAATAATTACTACAATTCGAACAAAAAAGAATACATGTCTTTTCATTGGTCTTTAATATTGAATTACTTACTAATTACTGCTTTTCCTGTTAGAAAAATGCTTGAAAAGCAAAATTATATAAAAGAACATAAAAAACTAATTCTTAAAGGTTTTTGTAAAGGTTTGATTGGTCTTAGAAATATTGAAATAAAAGATTTTTTTTCCAATTCTAAAGTAAAAAATTTTCCCAAATCCTTAGTAAAAATTTACTCTCCATTAGAATCTTCCAAAGAAAAACTTTTAAATCTACTTATTTTTTCAGAAATACCAAAAAAAGAAGCTGAAAAATTAACAGAAAAATGTTTTTTAACGGAAGAATTTACTGAAGTGATTTCTTATTATAAAAACCTTTTATCTAAACTTTAAAATACAAAAGTAAAAAAAGCAATAAAAAGTGTAAAACAATCTTTTACAATTAAAAAAGAGTAAGATTATGATAAAATTTTAAGTATATAAAGACAAGAATTATATTTAATAAGTAGGAATCTTCCTAAAAAGTTTTTTTTTAAAATATATTTTTTGTTTCAAAAAATTCAATGTAAAAAGCAGAAATACTTGTTAATCATTTTTTTTTTTTCTAACAAAAATTTTATTATCGCTTTTTCAAAATAAACCTATAATTCACATTTATAAAAATATTTACTTCTTATATTTTTTTTATATATAAAGTATATTATTTTAATAATATATTACTTTATACGAATTTATATAAACGAAAAATTATTAAAAATACTAACCTGACCTTGACAAAAAATGGTTTCCATTTTTTGTTTAAAAAAGCTTAACACCCGCTTGAAACAAAAAATGGTTTCCATTTTTTGTTTTAAATATTATTTTTGTTTCAAATGCCTAACAAAAAAAGCTTCGCTTAGCAATGACAAAAACTTGAGACAAAAACTACGTTTTTGTTAAGTTTTTGTTAGGGTGTCAAGCATTTTTTGTCAGTCTTTCAAATATTATTTTTGTTTCAAATTTTTGGAAGTTTTGCTTTGGAAAACCTTATCTTTTGTTTGTATCTTTTCTTTATCTTTTCTGCAAGAAAAGATAAAGAAAAGATACAAACAAAAACTTAAAACAACAATCAAAAATACTGACAAAAAGGGTTTTTCAGCATTCTTTTCTATAAGAAAGGCGGCCTGGATTGACAAAATATGAGTATTCAGGTTATTGTAATAATAAGGTTTTGCAAACTTTTTCCAAAGATTTTCCTTTGGAAAACTTGCAAAAACTTGAGACTTGACAAAAAATGCTTGACACCCTAACAAAAACTTAACAAAAACGTAGTTTTTGTCTCAAGTTTTTGTCATTGCTAAGCGAAGCTTTTTTTGTTAGGCATTTTTTGTTTCACATATCATTTTTGTTATAAAACTTAGTATCCCTTCCAAAAACTTGAGACCTGACAAAAAATGTAAACAAAAAAAGCGAAACTTTTTTTGTTTCAAATATAATTTTTGTTAAGTTTTTGTTAGAAAACAATTTATTTTATCTTCTTTGATAAAATTTTTTGGAAGACCTAAAGCTATCTTAAAGAGTTTGATCCTGGCTCAGGATGAACGCTGGCGGCGTGCTTAACTCCTGCGTAAATAAATCTTAATTAAAATTTAACTAAAATTTATGAATATCGAAATTAAATAGAAAAAATATTTAAAAGATGGTCAAAAAAATTTTTCCTGGCCAGTACGAATTAGTTTTTTAATTTCGACACATGGGGCCTCTTTTAATAATCTCCGAGAATTGTTTGAATCTTTCGAAGAAAATCAAGAAATACCAACGCAATTAAAAGATTGGTCCTTTGGCGGTATAATTTGCTCTATTATTGCAGATTTGTATAACTTTAAACTTTTAAAGTATTGTAATTGGAATTTAATTTTTTGCTTTTTTCAGAAAATTTAAAGGTTAGCCAAACTGTTTTATTATTTTTAGAAAATAATAGATTTTTTTCTGAATCTTCTAAAAAAACTATATATACTGGTGGTGAGTTTTGTTTGATGGGGAAAAATGGTACTCCTTTTGAAATTAAAAGGTTATCAAATTTTTTATCTTTTTTAAAGATTGAAGAAAAAACTAAAAAATATCTGATAAATAGTTGTTTAGAATTGGATAATTATAGCCCTTTCTCAACATATTTGAGAAAAATGAAAAAAAAGTTACTTATTGATTCAAAAAAACAATTAAAAGAGGAAGAATTTGAAAAAGAAAAAACAGAAGTCGAAAATAAATTAAAAATTTTTAAAAGAGAACAAAAAAACGAAGAAGAAAGGTTTCAAAAGGAGCGTAAAAAGGTTCAGTGGATTTATATAAGGCATTCAACTTTCTTTCTTTTGTTAACCTTAATTGCAAGCAAAACATTTTTTGATATCTATGGAAACAGGAATAGCAAATTTATGTTGTAACTAATTCTACACCTATAGGTCAGCAAATACCCATGCCGCAAAATTTATGAGGTGGAGCAGACTACGAGGACTTAGACAGTCAAATGGGCGAATCTTGTTCTTTAACAGGTAGCTCAAGCGGCACTTGTGCTCATAATCTAAACATGCAAGGATTAAATAAAATAGGTGCAACAGCTTCTTTAACTAGCGGAGATAGCGGAGAACTTACTTCACATGCACTAGAGATTGAAGAAAGACCCACTTTTAGTTCACCAGAATTAGCGCTTGATGAAGCAACACAGCGTTTGAAAAAATTGGAGGTTTCATCTAACGCTGAGTCTTTAGAACAACAAATGTCAACAATAAAACAAGTATTGCAAACACAATTGGGAGAAGCTGAATATCGTTAAACAGTCAAAGCCCGATAATTTATTTGTCTTATAAAAGTCGATTTAAAACAACTGGTCCGTTTAAAGTGAACCTTGTTACACCAATACGGGCAAAAATGTTTTTTAACGTTTGTTTTTATAATACGGTAATGTACTACAGTGACTATAAGCAAGACTCTCTTACTTTTGTCAAAAAAGTGCAATATTTGTAAAGATATTTAAAGTCACAAGGAATAGACTGCATTATTAAGCTACCTGAAAGCACAGCTATTTGGGATCCTGGTAAAAATCGTTTTGTTCAAGAAAGCATGCAGCACAATGGAGATCACGTTCGGGGGGCGCGAGACCGTAAATCAACAGGCGATAATAAGGAAAATACAATAATTCAGGTAAAGCCCAAACATATCCATGTTAGGCAAACACAACTTCGAAAGGAGGTTGAGGCTGGTAGGATTTTTAAGTTTGGTCCTAGCGGAAGTGCTTCTCAAAATAAAGAACGATTAAATCAAACAAATTTTGCCGAAAGCCATAATATTAAAACTTCTTTTGAAAATTGTCTGAAGAATGCTAAAGCAGTTAGGGAACTTATAGACAAAAGCGTGGTTACTCCCGATTGCACCCGTAATAATTTTTTTGTTGCCGAAGAAAGAGCTTTGCATTTAGAACATAATCGAATTACGCAACAAGGTTTAGAAAAAGGTCTGAGTGAAGTTGGCTCTCTTGTTTATAAAAAGTGTAACGCCGCTTTCGACAATTGTTCTAATGATATAAGCCGTGTAAAAATGGATCTTAGAGAAAAATATTCTTACTGTCAGCAACCAAATGCAACTCAATCTTTTGTTAAAGAAAAAGCTCAAAATATTTCGCGAACTGCAGTGTCTCATGCTAAAAAAGTTCAATTACTTATCTTAAGTCTTTCCGATAAGTTCGAGGGAACGTCAAGCCCTCTAAAACAATCTCTTGATACTCTGTTATTTACACAAAAAAACCAAATAAGTGAATTTAGAAGAGCGCTTACTCCTTGTGGTATTACTTTTACAACAGAAGATATACATTGTTTTGAAGAATATAATAGTACTTCGTTGGTATTGCCGAGAGCGGTTGTAGACTTACGCCAACGTGTTCAACGAATGAGTCTGGAAGATATTGACAATCTTTGTGCATTATTAGAGGTCGATGTGCTGGAAAATATTCCAGCAGGTGAAGACAAAGTGAGTAAAAATTATTTGCCAGGCTTAACAAAAGCTAAGTTACCTGAAACTCCCAATTTATACGTTGATTAATATTTAAAAGAATAAAAAAGGTATTTTTGTCAATATTTTTGACAAAGTGTTTTTGTTAAAACTTGGCTTCTGATATCACCTTCTAAGATCGCTTTTGATTTGTTTTCGATGTCTAGATGTTAAAGGAATTTTATAAAATATATTAAAAATGTGAAGCATTTTTTGTTTCAAAAGCTTGAGACCTGACAAAAAAAGCTTGAAACAAAAAAAGCGAAGCGAGTGTCAGGCTTTTGAAACAAAAAATGTTTTACATTTTTTGTCAGTGTTTTAAATCTTAAGCGAAGCGGGTGTTAAGCTTTTTTTGTCAGGTTAAAAAACTTACAAAAACAACGTTTAAAACACTGACAAAAAATGTGAAGCTTTTTTTGTTAATGGTTTGTTTAAGGTTTATCAAGATGAAACAAAAATCTTGATAAACCTTTTTTGTTTTAACAGCTCTTTTTTTTTTTTTATAAAAGGTTTTTTGGTTTGTTTTTTATACTTGAATAAAAATGATTGGATTTAGAAAAATTTTAATTATAGCTAAAAAAAAGTTAAAAATGACTTTAATGACTTTTATCTAAGAAGTTCTAAAATATATAATAACTCAAAAAAAACTTTTTTGCAAAGATATGACGGTATATAATTTTATTTTACAATATTTATCTTATTTAAAATTTTTTTCTTTTACGAAACCTGGAGTTTTGGGTTGATAAATTTTTAACTGTTTTTTGGTCCATTTTACTTTTTTATTATAAAAGGTAATTTCAAACCGATCATCCATTAATATTCTTGTAACAAATCCAATCTGACCACTTAGTACACCAAAATCTCTAGAATTTTTATTACAAACAAGGTATTCTAGGATTCGTTAATACCTTGTTTGCAATAAAAAGAAAAAGGTTGCGATTTTTTTTTTTCTTTTGTTACTGTTAAGATTTTTTTTCTTGTATTTGTCTTGTAATAAGATCTGAGCAATAGTAGAAATTTCTGCACCACTACCTATACAAAATATAGTAACCAATAAAATAGTTAATGAACCTCTTACCTTATTATCAATCGCTTTTTCTAATCTAACATTTGGTTTTGGGTCAATCCCTTGAAACATTTATTTCGATGAGCTTTATAAATTTCAGGATTAATATAAGTAAACTGGTCTGCTTTTTGTGTAGGTTCAATACCTTTCGGCTCAATAACAATTATTGTCCGAGAATAATTGTTATGGTTAGACATCATAGTTAATCTTCTTTGTTTAGTAAAACAGTTTAATATATAATTATATATAATATAAAAACTAAAAAATTTAAAGTATGATTTTACATTATTGCGCTTCTTTTATTTTACTACGTAAAATAATCAGCAATAATTATTTTATATTTAGAAATTTTTTAAATTAGAAATCATAATTTTAAAGGTCTTCTGCAGTTAATAATTTTACATCTTGAGGGTTGACAATTGCACTTGTACATAAATCTATATCAACTTCTACTACGCATCATTTTATATCATTAAGACGACTTAGAGCCTTGCTCTCTTCTAAAAATTATACCTTGCTATTAATTTTTGTTTTACTAATTTCGTGCTTTGAAAGACGGCATTTATGGATTTCAAAAGACTCACCTTTTACTAAACATTTGCAAGGACCATCAGAATCTTTTGTGCTTATACAATCTTTTTTTCAAACAACAAAATCACCTTCTTTAAAAGAAGGCTTTATATTTGGGTTTGGTCTTAAACTACCATTTACGGGGGTATGATAAAATGTAATTTTAATCTCCTTGAATTTGTTTAGAATTTTTTGTTTATAATTTTTTACTGACTTTTTATAAAAAAATGAATAACTTTTGAAATATTTTCACTTAAATTTACTTAATCTTAAAAAAGAAATCAACAAATTTTAAAAGATTCTTAGCCAAAATTCTAGCAAATGGCTTGAATATAAAAACGAACTTTTTGTTAACCGTTCATTTCATTTTAATGGAAAAGCAGGATCCTAATATAACGATTTGAGCTGCTTACCTTTCATTTTAGGATTAGGTTCGGTTTTAAGAAGATTCTTAAATTTTCGCATAACGTATTGCTATTATTTTACTACCTTAAACAAACCTGAAACACTGACAAAAAATGTCTCACAAAAAATGGTTTCCATTTTTTGTGAAGCTTTTTTTGTCAGGTCAGTGCTTCAAACTTCGTTTTTGTTATCGGTTTGTTTAAGGTAGTAAAACAATAGAAGCGCAATAATTATTAGTATAATATTCTGAATACCTATATTCTGTCAATTCAGTCAGTTTCTCTTATATTTGTATTCTAATTAGAAAGAAAAATATTTTTAGAGATATTATATAAATATCATTAAACTTTTTTTCTTGTATTAAATATAGAATCAAATATTTTTATTTTAAGTTAAGAACAAATTTCTAACAAAACTTTTTTTCTATCTCGCGTATTTCAAATTCATTTTTATTATAAGAATTTTATTTTAATAAAGTAATTATTTTGTTCTTGATTTGCAAAAAAAGTTAGAAACAAAAAATAAATTGTAGAAAATTATAGTAAAGGTAATAGATTTCACGTTTGTTTTCAATTTTTTAATAGTAAAAGCAATAGTTTCCACATGTAACAGGATTTGAACCTGTGATGTTCTATTAGAAAGCAGATTATGAGTCTGCTGCATTCGTCCACTCTGCCATACATGCTCTTATTAGGTTTCTGGTAAATTATAGCAGTTTTTAAAAATAAGTACAACTAAAAGAGAAATCTAATTTTAACCTAATAAAATTTAATTATAGTTCTCTAATAATCAGGTTTTATGAAACATACGTAATGTTAACTAACTTAGTTTAGAAATTTTTAATAACAAACTTTAATAAAAAAAGGGTTTTTTATATCTTTTCTTTATATTTTCTTTGTATCTTTTCTGTAAGAAAAGATAAAGAAAAGTGCTTCTTTTGTTTTACATCGTAAAACAACAATCAAAAAGATAAGGGGGTGAAACAAAAATGATAGCATCCTAACAAAAACTTAACAAAAATAAGATTTGAAACAAAAAATGTAAACAAAAAAAGCTTAACAAAAATAATATTTTTGTTAAGCTTTTTTTGTTTACATTTTTTGTCAGGTCTCAAGTTTTTGTAAGTTTTTCTTTGGAAAATCTTTGGAAAACCTTTTTAAACAAAAAATGCTTCGCATTTTTTGTCAGTGTTTCGCCTACAATAAATATTTTCTTCTTTTAACATCGCTTTGACAAAAAATGCAGTTAAGTTTTTGTTTGAAATCTTTGTTTCTAAATTTTATTCTCTTTTATTTGTTCTGGTTGGTTAGTGTTTTTGTTACACAATTGTTTTAATACTTTATTATCTGAGAAAAGTTGTTTACAAATTTATTTTTTAATCCAAATTGAAAATTATTCTAATTTTAATTTTATGGGTTGAGAGGGACTCGAACCCTCGACCAATCGGTTAAAAGCCGAATGCTCTACCAGCTGAGCTATCAACCCCCTTCAGAAATATATCATAATAAAAAAAGTCTTGTCGATTTTTATTTATTTTCAACGATTAAGAAAGCTTTTTCTCACGTATTTTACAGAAATTTTTCTTTACTTCTATTTTATTTAAGAAATCTAATATTTTTAACTTATTACTACACAATTTTTTACTTTATATAAGTTTTATATTTTTGTTTTAATCTAACTAAAGTAAAGGATTATATTTTTTGTTTTTTATTAACTTTAATAATTTTTTTTAAATATTTGAAAACAGTCTTAACAAAAGATAGGTTGGTTTTTGCAAACCGGTTTTAGATTAAAATCGCTTTGGGTGAAACCCCACAAGAACTTGAAACACTGACAAAAATACTGAGCTGATAAAAAAAGCCTGACACCCTAACAAAAACTTAACAAAAACGTAGTTTTTGTCTCAAGTTTTTGTCATTGCTAAGCTTCGCTTTTTTTGTTTCAAGCTTTTGAAACACTGACAAAAACCTGACAAAAAATGCAAACCATTTTTTGTCAGGTCAGGTTTCTATTTTTGTTAAGTTCTTGTTTGGTCGATATAATTAAATATTTTTATATTTTGTGCTTCCTATCAATTCAATTTTCTCTGATAATGTTAAACAATTTTTTTAAAGAATATTATCAATAATGATAGATAGGTTGGTTTTTACAAACCGAATCAAAAATTTTGAATATTTTTATATTTTGTGTTTCCTATCAATTAAAAGACGGATTTACGCCGATCTTTGTAAATTTAATTAAAAATTTTAAATATTTTTATGTTTTGTGCTTCCTATAAATTAAAATTGTCTTTGATAATCTTAAAGAGTTGAAAACTATGTTTTAAGTCATCTTAAAAAAAAATCAGTAACAATATATAGGTTGGCTTTTGCAAACCGAATTATGCCAGAATAATAATAATAAAACATAGGTGGGTTTTTGCAAACCCAATTAATGTTAGAATTGTCTTCCAACCTTACTTTTTAACCATCACCGTGAATGATGTCTAAAATATATATACCTATTGTTGATAATTTTTTAATTTTTGTGCTTCCTATGTTTTTCCTTTTTTATTAACTTTAATAATATTAGTTTCAGATATCCTTAAAAAAAAAAAAATCAGTGATAAAACATAGGTTGGTTTTTACAAACCGAATAAAATTGCTAAAAAATTTTTTCAATTATGTGCTTCCTATGTCACTTGATTATTTTTGCTATCCTTAACTAATACTGTAGAAACAAATCTGTAAATGTATATAAATAAAGACTCGAACCCTCGAGCATCTTATTTATTTACAAAGTGTTTTAGTTTACCAAATTAAATGTTTGTTTTTTATTAATATAATAGAATTATTACATTTTTTTTTACTTTTTGCAATAGCACTATTTTATATTTTTTATTTATTTTTTTTTTTTTCAAAATTTTGTTTTTTTTAACATAACTCTTTTTTTGTTTTTCATGGTTGCTGATCATTTTACTACGTAAAATAAAAAAAGCGCAATAATTATATTGTTAATAGGCTCTATTATCAATTACGCCTACAAAGGTAAAAACTAGATTTAATAAAGATAACTACGTATTGTTAACTAAAAAAAATTTTTTAGTATTATTTTGGTACCATAAAATCAAGCAAATTAATAAAATTTTTTTTTAAAGAATCTCCAACATCTGGACAGTTTTGTAAATAATGTTAAAAACGGAGTATTAAATAATTTATACTCTAAATTTTATAAAAAATAACTATAAGTAACTAAAATTAGAAAAAAATATAACCAAGATCGGGAAGGGAGGGATTCGAACCCTCGGTAGCTATAAACTACGCCGGTTTTCAAAACCGGTGCATTCGTCCACTCTGCCACCTTCCCAACGATTTATTTATTTTGATAATAACGTATTTTTTTTATTTTTTCAAGTATATTTTGTTGTTGTTTTTGTTTGTAAGAGTTTGTTCAGGCTTTAATTATAAGAAGTCCTTTTTAAATCTGTAAAATTAGTAATAATTATAAATATTGTTAAAAAATAGTAAATATAAAGTCTCCCCAGGTAGGACTTGAACCTACGACCAATCGATTAACAGTCGAGCGCTCTACCACTGAGCTACTAGGGAAGTAATATAAATTATATATTATATACAAATTAAAGATCAAGAGTATTAGTTAATATAATTCATAAAATAGGTTTTATGCTTTTTAAATCAAATTTATCAAAACATTGCCTGCTACTAGATTTGAACTAGTGACGTTCCGCGTATGAGACGGACGCTCTACCACTGAGCTAAGCAGGCATTTTAAATATTAAATTTTCTTTACTATTTTTAATAAATATTATAATAACAATAGTAGAATAAAGCAAACTTTTCGTTATTCTTAATATAAATTATTAATACAAAAGAAAAAGCTTATTAGATAAAAAAGAAAAAAATTGAGTAAGCCTTACTAAAGTATGCGGTAGAAACCTATAAAAAATACCATTTTTTATTGCTAGTGTTACGCATTACAAAACAAGTTTAAAACACTGACAAAAAATGCTTGACACCCTAACAAAAACTTAACAAAAACGTAGTTTTTGTCTCAAGTTTTTGTCATTGCTAAGCGAAGCTTTTTTTGTTAGGCATTTTTTGTCAGGTTTTTGTTTCAAATATTATTTTTGTTAAGCTTTTTTTGTCAGGTTAGGCTTTTATTATATATATTTTAATTGCCTCTTTGATTAAAAACTAAATTAGACTTAAATAGAAATAAAAAAACTAATAAATTTAACTTAAAAAAAAAAAAACAACCTACTATTATTAAAATAAAAAATATAATTTTTTATCTTTACAAGTACAAGTTTTTTACTAATAATATTGACAGTCTCTCTTATCTTAAGATATAATAATTTTATAGCCCCGCTGGCGGAATTGGTAGACGCGCTTGACTTAGGATCAAGTGTCTTACGATGTGTCGGTTCGAGTCCGACGTGGGGCAGGTTTAAAAAATTGACAAATCTTTAAATAAAAGTTTTAATAAAAAAAAAGTGTTTTTGATACTTAACTTCTTAATTTTTTTATATCTTCAATTTTTTTTAGGATTATAAATAAGAAGAATTAAAAAAAAAACAATAACAATCATGATTGGGCAAAGCCCAATAATTATTTTTGTATCTTTTCTAACAAAAATTTAACAAAAAATGCAGTTATGACAAAATGACAAAAAAGGGATACTACTGACCTGACAAAAAAAGCTTAACAAAAATAATATTTGAAACAAAAATATTATTTTTGTTTTTGTTTTAAATGCTTAACAAAAAAAGCTTCGCTTAGCAATGACAAAAACTTGAGACAAAAACTACGTTTTTGTTAAGTTTTTGTTAGGGTGTCAGGCATTTTTTGTCAGGTCTCAAGTTTTTGTAGGTCCCTTTAGGGACCCCTTATCTTTTCTTTATCTTTTCTTTGTATCTTTTTCTTTATCTTTTCTTGCAGAAAAGATAAAGAAAAAGAGCTTCTTTTGTTTTAAGTTTTTGTTTTACTACGTAAAACAAAAAAAGTAAAACAAAAACTTAGAACAAAAAATTCAAACAACAATCAAAAAGATAAGGCAAATAATTGTTGCGTAAACAAATCGGAGATGAAACAAAAATTGAAACCTGATAAAAAATGGAAACCATTTGAAACAATAAATGTAAACAAAAAAAGCTTCGCTTTTTTTGTTTACATTTATTGTCAGTCTTTCAAATTTTTGTCAGGTTTGCCCGTAGAAAAAACTTTGTTTTTTGTTTAAAAGGTTATTTTTTAAATAAAAAAACTTAAATCTTTAATAAAAAATTTAAAAAGGATTTTATTATGCCAGTTCCAAAAAAACGTCAATCTAAATCGCGAAAAAATACTAGAAAATTTACTTGGAAACAAGAAGCTTCAAAACAAACTAGTAAAGCTCTTTCAAAGGCAAAGCTAGTTTTAAAGCAACTTCTTACTGAAGAAAACGAAAAGAGTTAAAGTGATATTAAAAGTTAAAGAATTAAAAAATATAATTTAAAACTAATACTATATATTGTCTAAAGAATTTTTTTTTAAATAAAAAACTTTGGTTTTCCAAAAGAAAACTTACAAAAACTTTTGCTTCGCCTAAAAAATAATATTTTTTAGGCGAATCAAAAGTTTTTGTTTGACACTTAGAAATCATCGTCCAAAATCATCAAAGGCTTAAAATCTGAAACAAACCTGAAACATTAACACGGTTTTTATTAGTGCTATATCGTTTCTCTTTATAGTTTAAAATAAAAGATTTTTAAAAATAAAATTTGAAAGACTGACAAAAAATGCTTTCCATTTTTTGTCAGGTTAGGGATTTGTCAAGAATTGTCAGTCTAGATATAAAGAAGATGATCTTTCAAATATTAGTTTATTGATGTCTAACTGATAAAAAGAATCGCAAAATAAATAAGAAATTAAAGCTTCCTAGAAAAAAGTTTTAGAAATTTATATAACAATATCGTATAATATTACTAACCTTATAACAGTTTAGTTTTATTAATCTTTCACTATAAAAGATTAATAAAACTAAAACACATAAAAAAGGTTAAAAAATATCAAGTCTATTATTTATATTTTTATATCATTAAAAAAAATAAATTTTAAGATATTTTTATTATGTATTTTTTTTTCTTTTTTTCTTGAAACATTTTATTTTACTACGTAAAATTTAAGTCCAAATGTCAGAAAATAGTTTCCTTTACAAACCGTATAAATCTAATAGAAATTGAATGATTTTTTAAAATATCTAACCCTTGCCCCTCATTTTGCCCCTCATAAAGCAAGCCTTAACAAAAATATTGTTTTTACGAGTATTTTTGTTAGAAGCTAGCTTTTACATGGTTGTTATTGTTTTACTACCAAAGGGATACATGTCATAAAACAATAACAACAATTGTTTTCTAACAAAAACTTAACAAAAATGATATTTGAAACAAAAAATGCTTTGCATAGCAAAGCGGGTGTCAGGTCTCAAGTTTTTGGAAGGGATACTAAGTTTTATAACAAAAACTTCGTTTTTGTAAGTTTTTGTATCTTTTCTTTATCTTTTCTTTCAGAAAAGATAAAGAAAAGATACAAAAACCATGGAATAATAACTAATTAAAAAGTTCTCAAAGATACAGATAAAAAAATAAATAAATATTTAATTATGATAAACTTTTTTCATAAAATTTTAATCTTTACTCTTGAAAGATCACCTTCGAAAATCGCCTTCGGTTCACAAATATCGACAAACCCTAACAAACCTGAAAGACTGACAAAAAATGCAAAGCATTTTTTGTTACCGGTTTGTTTAAGATTTCTTTCAGAGTTCTCAGTCAAGATTTTAGATTCTGTTAACACGTTTAGAAAAAAAATAAGAAAATTAAAAGTATCTTGGCCTTGGCTTTTCACTCTTTTTTATTTTGTTTTCATGTTAATTCTTCCAATCTTTTCTTTGTTAAATACAGCTAGTAAAAATCTTTTTGATAATTTTTGGGAAACAGCTACAGGTTCTGTAGCTTTATCTGCATATACTGTTACTATATCAATGGCTTTTTTTGCTTGTATTTTTAATGCTTTTTTTGGTTTTATACTAGCTTGGGTTTTAGTTCGTTATAATTTTCCTGGAAAACGTTTACTTGATGCTGCTGTTGATTTACCTTTTGCTCTTCCTACCTCTGTTGCAGGTTTGACACTAGCTACTGTATATAGTGATCAAGGTTGGATTGGTTCTTTTTTATCCAATTTTGGAATACAAATTGTATTTACGAAATTAGGAATACTTGTAGCAATGATTTTTGTATCTTTTCCTTTTGTTGTAAGAACTTTACAACCAGTACTACAAGAAATGGAGATTGAATTAGAAGAGGCAGCTTGGTCCTTAGGTGCTTCACCGTGGAAAACATTTCAAAAAGTAATTTTTCCACCATTAATTCCTGCAATATTAACAGGATTAACTTTAGCTTTCTCACGAGCTATAGGTGAATACGGTTCAATTGTTATAGTTTCTTCTAATATCCCTCTAAAAGATTTAATTGCTTCTGTATTGATTTTTCAAAATTTGGAACAGTATGATTATACTCGAGCAACTGTTATTGGTACAGTTGTTTTAATATTATCATTATTTTTATTGCTTGGAATTAACTTTTTACAAAGTTGGAATCAAAAATATTTGAAATTTTAAAAAAGATAAAAATTACCTTTTAGTTATAAGATACAAAACAAAACTAAATATAGAGGTTTTTCATGATCTCCCGAAGGGAGCTAATTGTTTTCCTTCGGAAAACCATGATTTGCCTTATCTTTTTGATTGTTGTTTTACGAATTCAAACAAAAGAAGCACTTTTTGTATCTTTTCTTTATCTTTTCTTTGTATCTTTTCTGCAAGAAAAGATAAAGAAAAGATACAAAGAAAAGATAAAGAAAAGATAAAGAAAAGATAAAGAAAAGATAAAGAAACTTACAAAAACGAAGTTTAAAACAAAAACAAAAATAATATTTTTGTTTTTGTCAGGTTAGAAAACTTACAAAAATAAAGTTTAAAACACTGACAAAAAATGCTTTGCATTTTTTGTCAGTGTTTCAAAAGCTTCGCTTTTTTTGTCAGGTTAGAAAAGATACAGAAATAATTGGTGTGCAAACAAATCGGAGAGGAAACCTGACAAAAATAAGATTTTTGTTTCAAATATTAAGCGAATGACAAAAACTTGAGACCTGACCTGACAAAAACAAAAATAATATTTAAAACAAAAACAAAAATCTTATTTAAAACAAAAATCTTATTTTTGTCAGGTTTTTGTTTCAAATGGTATTTTTGTTAAGTTTTTGTTAGGGTGTCCGTATTTTTGTCAGATAAGCGCAACCATCATTTTATATAAAATGTAAAAATTAGTTATAATATAATTAATGTTAAAAAAGATTTTCATCTGTACCAATAATGTTTGTTTTACAAATCTACTTATTTCTTTGGGGACTGAAACTAGTTTGTGTTTATCTTTACAAACCTTATAAATCTAGTGGGGAAACCTACACAAAAATACTGACAAAAAAAAAGTTTTTGTTAAAAAACAATTATCTCTGTATCTTTTCTAACAAAAACTTAACAAAAATACCATTTGAAACAAAAACCTAACAAAAAATGCAAAGCATTTTTTGTTAGGTTTTTGTCAGGTCGGTATTTTTGTCAGGTCAGTCTAGATGTTAAAGGAATAAAGTTTTTGTTAAATATTTTATAAAGATTTTGATTAGCAAAATTCTATTACAAATTTTTTAATTGTTAAAAAGTCGGAGTGAAAAAGTAGCCTATGTCTTTTGTACCAGCTATAAGAGATTATATTGAAATGCTGAATAATGTATTTGATTCATTATCTGGCGATATTAATTTTCAAGTAATAGTCAAAGAGACTCTTGTCTATCTTTTTGTAAGTATTAAATGTATTTTAACTTATATTTTTAGTTTTCAGTGGCTTCGAAATATTTCGTATTTTCCAATTTTAGTTCCACAATTACATTCTTCAGTTTTAAATGAAACTTATTTTTTACATAACCCAGTTTCAACAATTTTTACTTTTTTAGAAACACCTACATACGGTAATAATAAATTAATTTTAGGTTTTTTAAATAGTTTTTTTTTCTGTTTACCTATCTCTTGTGCTCATGTTATTTGTGCAAGAAGATTATTAATTCAAGGAATTCCTGCAGGACTCTTTTCAGGTTTAGGAACAATTTTAGGACAATGGTGGTTTGCAACTTGTATTTTATTTGGCTTAAGACCCTTTATTATCCCTTGGTTTTATTTCGAACCTTTAAATTTTATAATTGGAATTTGCCTTCTTTTAAATATTATTCATGAAATGACTCATCAAAGATCATTTAATATAATAAATATAAAAGGAAAAGACAAAACAAAATTAATAAGAATTTTTTTGTTAAATTTAATTCTTTCTTGGACGGAACAAAGTTGCATTTTTCAATATTTTGGTAATTTAACCTTTGGGCCTGAACCTACTGCTTTGGAAATTTTTTCTTCTAATACTGAAATTCAATCTTTTTTAATAGATGGAAGCTATCTTTTAGGGCTTCTTGCCGGTAGTTTTTTATTTACAAGTCTTTTTGGTTTTCTTTCGATCCGTTTAAGTAATTTTATTTATCCACTTTTTAAATTAACTTTATCTAAATGGATTAATTTATTAAATTTTGGATTAATTTCATTAACAATAGCTTTCACCCTTACCTCAATTCCATATTATGGTCTTGACTATTTATTTACCGGACCTTTAGGTTTTATTTCCCAAGATAAGGCTCTTGAAAAAACTTTTTTTTCTCTGGGTACTGTGGAAAATACTAAACAAATTTTATTATCAGATGATAAAACAAATTCTTTTAATACAGATTTAAATGCTTTTGATCGTGGAAGTTATTTAAATTCGCCGGAATCTTCACGATATCAATCTTTTGAAGATTTAAACTATCAAGGAGAGTATGCTTGGACAGGTAAAACAGACCGTCAGCCACAACTGTATCAACAAGAAAATGGTTTAACAAACCTTATTAATAACTTTTTTGGAGAATCACCCAAAAAAAAGAAATCAAATTCTTCACCTAAGGGAACAGCCCAAACTTCAGCATTAAATCAAATAGGACAAGAGAAAAAAAAGGAAAATCTTACTAAAGGATTATCAAAAAATTTAGTTTCTAGTGAACTGGCTTCTGATGACGAAGAAAACAATCGTTATAATAACGAAAAAATCGATAATTTTGAGGACGAGGAAACCGAATCTTTAAAGACTGAATTAGTTGGTCTTGAAAAACGAATCTCTAAGGAGTTAGAGTACAGTGAGGAGGTTCCTATAGACGATCAGTTAGATGAAAATTTTTCATTTGAATTTCTGTTAATTGATCCACAACTTAATAGAAAAGTAGAAGAAAAAATTAAACAAAACTATTATTCTAATCCTATTTATAAATCTTTGCTTAGCGTTGATATTGATTCATTTCTTGCAAAACAACCGACTTTTCAAAAATTAACTAAAAATGAAGAAAAAAAATTGTTTGAAAAACGTTTAATTTTAGGTACTTACTACGATAGTCTTCGATTTTACAATCAATTGCCATATACTGAACAATTTCAGGAATTTTTTGATGGCTCAAAAAGTTATGCAGATCGCGTTTTTAATCAGCAATTTAAAGGAACTCTTAAAGTTGTTCGAAGATTATTTTCAATAACAGTAGATCCTGAAGAAAATACAAATGAGAACCCTGTAGTTAAATTTGATCAACCGCTATATTTGAATTCTAATGAAAGTAATTATAAACCTTTTCATGAAGAGTTATCTCAGAAAAAAATGCAAAAAACTGATTTCTTAGAAATATCTAATTCTACTCCTTTTTATGCTGGTTGGGACCAAGGGTTACGGAAACTTGTAATAACTAATCGGTTATTGCCACGATCACTTGCAGGGTATGCACTCTACTCACCCACAAAAATTAAGGGGAAAGAATATCAAACACTTGCAAATTTTATAGATTCTAACAAAAAAATTGAATTTACTACTTGGCCATTATCAAAATTAACCCTAGAAAAAGAGCCAAAAAGTTTATCAAATATACCTTATAACGTTCTTTTTGAATCTATAAAAGACCCAAAAAATAAAACTAGAGTTGAAAATCTTATAGAGTTTTTTGAATTGGAAGAAAAGCACCCGAGGGATACTTTTCCTCCAAATTTAACTCGATTAAATGTAGAAAATTCGGACTCAATTCAAGAGGTGCTTCCTCCTAATAAGGGTGGTTTTATTTGGCCTGGAAATTCACCTTTAAAATTTAATTTAGTATCTAGATTTAAATTGTTTTAAAAAATATTACATAGAAAAACGAGAAACTTGACAAAAAATGTAAACAAAAAAAGCTTAACAAAAATAAGATTTTTGTTAAGCTTTTTTTGTTTACATTTTTTGTCAGTCTTTCAAATCTTAATTTTTGTAGTATTTTAGAATAAAATTAAATAGTAATCAAAAGTTATGTCAGATCTTATAATCTAGGTGATTTAACAACTCGGACATAAAACTAACAAAAATACTGACAAAAAAGGTTTTGCAAAGGTTTTCCGAAGGTTTTCTGAAGTTTTTCCAAAGGTTTTGCAAAGGTTTTTCGAAGGTTTTCCTTATCTTTTCTTTATATTTTCTTTGTATCTTTTCTTGCAGAAAAGATACAAAGAAAATATAAAGAAAAGATACAAAAACTTAGTATCCCTTCCAAAAACTGAAACAAAAATATTAAGCCTGACAAAAACAAAAACCTGACAAAAACAAAAATATTTTTGTTTTTGTCAGGTTTTTGTTTCAAATGTTAGTATCGTGCTTTTAAAATCTTTAAGATTTTAACTGCATTTTTTGTTTCAATTTTTGTTTCAGCGAAGGGATACAGCAATTTTTGTCAAGTTTTTTTCTTTTAATTGAAAGTCTTTTAATATTTGGACTTACAAATTTCTGGATTCAGAGGTTAAAGAGATCAATCAGTAAAGGTTATAAAAACGCAAGGAAAACAAAGTTGTGATATAATTATATTCTTAGTAAAAAATAAAGAATTGAATTCTTGCGCACTTTATTGCCATCTTTATAGAGATACAAAATACAAATTTATGAGTTTTACCTCGAAAGGTCGAGCTTTCTCAATTTTACTTAATTTGCAAAGCGAATATCACAAAAAAGCTAAAAATTTTTGTTCTACCCTTTTTTGTAGATTAGTAAAATTTAAAAAATAAAACGGGGCTTACAAATAAAAGATAAGAAGATTAAACAAAAATTTCGACAAAAATAAAAAGACTGACCTGACAAAAAAAAGCTTCGCTTTTTTTGTCAGGTCAGGATTGTTGTTTTACTTTTTTGTTTTACTTTTTTGTTTTACTTTTTTTGTTTATAGTTTTTGTTTCTAGTTTTTGTTTATAGTTTTTTGTTTATAGTTTTTTGTTTTACATAGTAAAACAAAAAAAGTAAAACAAAAACTATAAACAAAAGAAGCACTTTTCTTTATCTTTTCTTTATATCTTTTCTTGCAGAAAAGATATAAAGAAAAGATACAAAGAAAAGATAAAGAAAAGATACAAAAACTTAGTATCCCTTCCAAAAACTGAAACAAAAATATTAAGCCTGACAAAAACAAAAACCTGACAAAAAATGTCTGACAAAAAAAGCTTAACAAAAATAAGATTTTTGTCTATAGCTTTTGAAACAAAAAATGCTTCACATTTTTTGTCAGTGTTAAGCATTTTTTGTTTTAAATATTATTTTTGTTTTTGTCAGTGTTTCAAGCGGGTGTCAGGTTAGAAAACTTGCAAAAACTTGAGACAAAAATGAGATTTGAAAGACTGACAAAAAATGGAAAACATTTGAAAGACTGACAAAAAATGGAAAGCATTTTTTGTCAGGTTTCTATTTTTGTTTAAGGTTTGCCCGTACAAAAACCTCGTTTTTATTTGAAATTTTATCTTTTTTTTGTTTTAAAAGATGCTTAAATTTATTTTAAAAAAAGTAAACACTCATAAGCCCAACAAAATAAAATTTTCAACATCTGATAAATTTACTATTGGTAAGTAATGATGTAAAAAAAGTTTAAATATCTAAAGAAAAAACTAGTAAAAATATGCCTACTATTCAACAACTTATTCGGTCTGCAAGAAAGAATATTTCTAAAAAAACAAAAACTCCTGCTCTTCAGTCTTGTCCTCAACGACGAGGTGTTTGTACTAGAGTTTATACTGTTCCTCCAAAAAAACCAAATTCAGCTCTTCGAAAAGTTGCTCGTGTTCGATTGACTTCTGGTTTTGAAGTAACAGCATATATTCCTGGTATCGGTCACAATCTTCAAGAGCACTCTGTTGTATTAGTACGTGGTGGAAGAGTAAAGGATCTCCCTGGTGTTAGATATCACATTGTACGGGGTACTTTGGACACAGCAGGGGTTAAAAATCGTATTCAAGGTCGTTCTAAATATGGTGTAAAACGTCCGAAGTAACTTACTCTTTTAAAAATATCTTTCTTTGAACTTTAACAAAAATTGAAACAAAACAAAGATTTATCAAGAAGTGTCAAGCTTTGTCAGCATTTTGTCATAGATTTGTCTGATTTTTTCTTTCTTTTCATCAATTTTTATTGTTTTGCTACCTTGGGTAGTAAAACAAAAGAAGCGCAACAATTCTTTTCCGAAGGGGTGAAACAAAAATGATATTTGAAACACTGACAAAAAATGGAAAGCATTTTTTGTTTTAAATGCTTTGCATTTTTTGTCAGCTTTCAGTTTGCCCTACAAAAACTTTTGTTAGAAAACCATTAATGTGTTTTATTTTTAATATTATGAATATTAAAGTACAAATACACATCAAAAAATTTTATATTAAAAAGGAATATTAACATTATGCCACGTCGACGTACTCCAAAAAAACGTACATTAACCCCTGATCCGGTTTACGATAGTCGTTTAGTTCATACAATCGTAAATCACCTTATGAAAGAGGGAAAAAAATCATTAGCCTATAAAATCTTTTATGATGCTATGAAACAAATTGGAAATACTACTCAACAAGACCCCGTAAAAGTAATTGAGCAAGCGGTTCGAAATGCTACACCTTTGGTTGAAGTAAAAGCAAAACGAATTGGTGGATCTACATATCAAGTTCCGTTAGCTGTAAAAACAGAACGCGGTACTGCACTTAGTATTCGCTGGTTACTTTCTTCTTGTAGAAGTAGATCTGGAAGAAGTATGATTTCAAAAGTTACTAATGAATTTCTCGACGCCTCTAAAAATATGGGAAATGCTATTCGTAAGAGAGATGAAGTGCACAGAATGGCTGAAGCAAACAAGGCTTTTGCAAAATATCGATTTTAGTAATTTAATCTAACTTTGTATTATAGAAAAAGTGAAAAATCTGATAAAAAAAACAATATTAAAAAAAATGCAGTTAAAATCTTAAACAAAGTTCTAACAAAAACTTAACAAAAAATGCAGTTAAAGTCTGAAGGATGAAACAAAAATTGAAACAAAAAAAGCTTGAAACAAAAAAAAGCTTCGCTTTTTTTGTCAGGCTTTTTTTGTCAGGTTTTTTTTGTCAGGTCAGGTTTTTGTTTCAGGTTTGTCAGGATTTTAAAAGCACGACGAAGTCTTACAAAAACGAAGTTTTTTTTGCAAAACAATTCTTTTATTTTATAATTGCCCTACAAAAACTGAAACCTGACAAAAAATGCAAACCATTTTTTGTCAGTGTTTCGGTTTTTGTTTGAAATTTATTTGTTTTTTTTAATATGTTAAATTAAAAATTACATCAACATATTTATGTAGGGATATAGTTATGTAGGTAGTAATGTAAGTAAATTTTTTATTATTGTGCTTGTTTTTAAAACTTGTTTTCTTAAAAAAGTTATGTTAGAATATCGTTTTTAATGTTGTTTTCTTTTTTAGAGCTTTTATCAATATTATTAAATAATACACTTTTTGTAAAAATAAAAACAAACTTTATAAGCATTTTTCATATTATGATATGAATAGTTTCACAAATGTCCTTGAAAATTTACATAATTTTGTTATCTTTAAGAACTGCAAAGTAAAAAAAAAGTTTTAACAATAATTGTTAAAACTTTCGTTAAGGATTTACTTTATAAATTTTAAAGAAATGACAAATATTTAACAAAAAAAGCCTGACAAAAAATGCAAACCATTTGAAAGACTGACAAAAAATGGTTTACATTTTTTGTCAGTCTTTCAAATGGTTTGCATTTTTTGTCAGGCTTTTTTTGTTTCAAATGAAGTTCTTGTTTGGGCCGATTTCTACTTTGTTCTGAATGGATAACAAAATAATTGTTTTGTCTGAAGGCTTAAATCAAAATCAAATAATTTTAAGATTATACTTTTTAATTAAAAAGGAATTATTACTTTATGGCACGTGAAAAATTTGAACGTAAAAAACCTCATGTAAATATTGGAACAATTGGTCACGTAGACCATGGAAAAACAACTTTAACTGCAGCTATTACTATGGCTTTAGCTGCTGGTGGCAAAGGGAAAGCGAGAAAATATGATGATATTGATTCAGCACCGGAAGAAAAAGCTCGGGGTATTACAATAAATACAGCCCATGTAGAGTATGAAACTGATAATCGTCATTATGCACACGTTGATTGTCCCGGTCATGCTGATTATGTAAAAAATATGATTACAGGGGCTGCACAAATGGATGGAGCTATTCTTGTAGTTTCTGGTGCTGATGGACCAATGCCACAAACTAAAGAACACATGTTACTAGCAAAACAAGTAGGTGTTCCTAATATTGTTGTTTTTTTAAATAAAGAAGATCAAGTGGATGATGAAGAATTATTAGAATTGGTTGAATTAGAAGTTCGTGATACTTTAAGCAAATATGAATTTCCTGGTGACGATATCCCAGTAGTTTCTGGTTCTGCATTGTTAGCTTTAGAGGCTCTTGCTGAAAATCCAGAATTATCACGTGGTGATAACAAATGGGTTGACAAAATTTTCGAACTGATGGAAAAAGTGGATACTTACATACCTACTCCAGAAAGAGATACTGATAAAGCTTTTTTAATGGCTGTTGAAGACGTTTTCTCTATTACTGGTCGTGGTACAGTGGCAACAGGTCGAGTTGAACGAGGGGCTGTTAAGGTAGGTGAATCTATTGAGCTTGTTGGTTTGAAAAATACTCGAACCACTACAGTAACTGGATTAGAAATGTTTCAAAAAACTTTAGAACAAAGTGTTGCTGGTGATAATGTAGGTGTTTTACTTCGTGGTATTCAAAAAGCTGATATTGAACGAGGAATGGTTTTAGCAAAACCAGGAACTATTACTCCACATACAAAATTCGAATCTCAAGTTTATGTTTTGGACAAAGAAGAAGGAGGACGTCATACTCCCTTTTTTCCTGGCTACAGACCACAATTTTATGTTCGAACTACAGATGTAACAGGAAAAATTGAATCTTTTCGTGCAGATGATGATAGTGCAACACAAATGGTAATGCCCGGTGACCGCATTAAAATGGTAGTTGAGTTAATTCAACCAATTGCAATTGAAAAAGGAATGAGGTTTGCTATTCGTGAGGGTGGTAGAACTGTTGGAGCAGGCGTTGTCTCTAACATTCTTAAATAGACTTTCAACTAAATTTTAAATTCTTATTTTTTTTTTTTATTTCTAACCTGACAAAAAAAGCCTGACAAAAAAAGCTTCGCTTTTTTTGTTTCAAGCTTTTTTTGTTTTAAACCCTGTTTCTTATTGATAAAATCTATTTAGAGTTTTTATAGAAAAGAATCCTTAAGAAAGGTACTTCTTTACAAATTGTGCCTTTCCATCAGATTTTTATTAACAATAATCAGTAAATTTTAGAAAAAAAAGCAAACACAGACGAAAATTGAGATAAAAATGTTAACCTTACAAAAAAAGCTTGAAACAAAAAAAGCGAAGCTTTTTTTGTCAGGCTTTTTTTGTAAGGTCATACTTACAAATAAAAGATAAGAAGATGAAACAAAAATACTGACAAAAATTGAAACAAAAATTGAAACAAAAATTGAAACTTGACCTGACAAAAACAAAAATAATATTTTTGTTTTTGTCAGGCTTAATATTTTTGTTTCAGTTTTTGTAAGTTTTCCTTCGTAAAACCTTATATTTTTGTATCTTTTCTGAAATAAAAGATAAAGAAAAGATACAGAAAACCTTTTGAAACAAAAACCTGACAAAAAATGTCTGACAAAAAAAGCTTAACAAAAATCAGATTTTTGTTAAGCTTTTTTTGTCAAGCATTTTTTGTCAGTGTTTCAGTATTTTTGTTTCAATTTTTGTAAGTGTAATATTTAAGATTTTATAGAATTGCTTATCTTATTACTTATACTAATGTAAAAATTTACTTTAATATAATTTTGTTATGTTTCGCAAAAGAATTTTTCTGTCTACTACGTAAAAATTAGAAAGCGAAAGCAGAAAGCAACCTTTTTTATTTCTATAAGAAAAATACTTATCTTATAAAACTAAAAATAAATTGTATTTAAAATTAAGGAACACAAATCAAAATGAAAATTCAACAAATTATTCATAAAATAGAATTAAATCAATTGAAAACTGAATTGCCTATAATTTCTATTGGCGATACAGTAAAAGTTGGTGTTTTAATACAAGAAGGTAATAAACAAAGGGTTCAGCCTTATGAAGGTACAGTTATAGCACAACATCGAGCTGGTATGAATTCAACTATTACTGTGCGTCGTATTTTTCAAGGAGTTGGAGTTGAAAGAGTTTTTACTCTCCACTCTCCTTCTTTAAAAAATATTGAAGTTACAAGACGCGCTAAAGTTCGTAAAGCTAAGTTATATTATTTACGAAATAGAGTTGGTAAAGCGACAAGATTAAAACAAAAAAATATTAGTAGTCATTAACTAGCTTTAATATTTGAATCTTAAAAAAAAAACGTCAACCATTCTATTAGAAAAGCTGAGATTACTCTTTAAAATCTTTAACGAATCCTTATAAGACCTGACAAACCTTAGACAAATCTAAAAAATGGATAACAAAAACCTGAAACAAAAGTAATGCTTAAAACACTGACAAAAAATGTAAACAAAAAAAGCCTGACAAAAAAAGCTTCGCTTTTTTTGTTTCAAGCTTTTTTTGTTTACATTTTTTGTCAGTGTTTTAAAGAAGATTTGTTAAGTTTTTCGTAAAGAAAATTAGGTAAAAATATAGATAAGAATGGCTAGACTTTTTTTAGAGTTTTAAAATATGTGAAAAAGTTATTTTAATTTTGAAACACTGACAAAAAAAGCAAACCATTTGAAACAAAAATAATATTTTTGTTTCAAATGGTTTGCTTTTTTTGTCAGGTCTAAGAAAAACAAAAATTTAGCAATAATTAAAATAAACAACTATGATCAATTCTTCTGAAACACAGAAATCTGAATTAATTCGTCGTTATGTAGTAGTAGGTTCTCGAAGATTCAGTAATTATTGGTGGGCTTCCATAATCTTATTAGGAGGTTTTGGATTTTTGTTAACAGGAATTTCAAGTTACTTAAATTTTGACTTATTACCTTTTATTAATTCAAAAAATATTTTGTTTTTTCCTCAAGGATTAGTGATGTGTTTTTATGGAATTTTAGGTCTCATCTTTAGTTGCTATCTTTGGTTAACCCTTTTTTGGGGCGTTGGTGGTGGGTTTAATGAATTTAATAAAAAACAAGGAATTGTTCGTATTTTTAGATGGGGCTTTCCCGGTAAAAATAGGCGTATTGATTTATCTTATGATATTAAAGATGTTGAATCAATACGAGTCGAAATTAAAGAGGGCTTAAACCCAAGGCGAATTCTTTATATCAGAGTAAAAGGTAATACAACTTTTTCTCCTCCCTCACAGAATTCAGAAGCAAAAGTTTCCAGTAAAACATCTGTAAAGAATTCTTCAACAAAAAATAAAAATAATGTTGTAGGATTACCAAAAGATTCATCGTTTCAGAATAAACGTGATATTCCATTAACTCGAATAGGGCAACCTACAACTTTAGAAGATATTGAAAAACAAGCAGCTGAATTAGCAAAATTTTTACAAGTTTCTTTAGAAATGATCTAAATAGTGCGACCCGTTCCCTATAAGCTAATATAGCGAAAAGGGTCAGCCCCTTACTTTTATGTTAGGGGCTTAAACTTTATTCAAAAAAGGTTCAATTTTTATCCGTTATCGAAAACGAGAGATTGTGCCTTGTAAGGATGTATATAGATATATAATACATGTCTATAGACAGGCATATAGACATTAAATAAAAATTAAAAATAAAATAAAACTTCATAGATTCGGGCTAGTTATATAATTACTTGACTAACTAACTAACTATATTATGATAAAACATCACAACAATGTGGAAAATTTTCCTTTAGACTGTTTAAAAAAAAGCTGGACTTTTCTAACAAAAACTTAACAAAAAAGGTTTTCTGTATCTTTTCTGAAAGAAAAGATAAGGTTTTCCAAAGGTTTTCCGAAGGTTTTCTGTATCTTTTCTTTATCTTTTCTGAAAGAAAAGATACAAAAATATAAGGAAAACTTACAAAAACTGAAACCTGACAAAAACAAAAATATTATTTAAAACAAAAAATGTAAAGGCTGACAAAAAATGTGAAGCATTTTTTGTTTTTGTCAGGCATTTTTTGTCAGGTTTTTGTTTCAAATAATATTTTTGTCAGGTTTTTGTTAGAAAACTTACAAAAACGAAGTTTAAAACAAAAAAAGCTTAACAAAAATATTATTTAAAACAAAAACAAAAATAATATTTTTGTTAAGCTTTTTTTGTCAGGTTTTTGTTTTAAATAATATTTTTGTTAAGCTTTTTTTGTCAGGTCAGTAGTATTCCTTTTTTGTCATAACTGCATTTTTTGTTAAGTTTTTATTAGAAAAGATACAGAAATAATTCTTTTTTGTAAGCAAATATAAGTTTTTTACTAGGCCTCCTCATTTTCGAGATCTTCTTCAGTTGCTAATCTGCAATTTTCAGCTTTTACCATTGCACCGGTAAAAAAGTCTGTCTCAAAGTCTACTATACACCATTCTATATCATTAAGACTACGTATAGGCTTACGCTTTTCTAGAAATTCTCCCTTGCTAGTGAATTTTGGTGGACTAAACACGTATTCTGAATAGCCACATTGCTCGATTATAAAAATATAACCTTTTATTAAAAAACTGGTTGGACCTTCTGGATCTCCTGGGTCAATACAATCTTTTTTTAAAACAACATAATCACCTTTCTTAAAAGAAGGAGTTCTATTGGGATTAGTTCTTAAATTACAACCTACTGGAAAATCATGATATGTCATATTAATCTCCTTGAATTTTTTTATAATTTTTTACCGACTTTCGATAAAAAAATGAACAGCGTATCCCTTTTTGAAATATTTTTACTTTAATATTTTACATTATTTGAAAGAAAAGATCAAGAAACTTCCAAAGATTTTTAGTTAAATCAGTTACAAGTAAATTAAACTGCACATTTCACTCATTCTGATAACCAGGGTCTGTCGTAATCATATAAAAGTGATTAGCTTTAAGACGAGCATACGGATTATTTTTTAATTTTTTCTCTATCGTAAACCAGCGATTTTCTCTTTTTGTATTCGTTCCTATTGGAGACAAAAGTGGTACTAATTCTACTGGCTCCAAAAATCCTTTTAAAGGTATAGCTGTATTTTCAGTAACTGGAAGATACTGATTTAAGACATTAAGATCCTTACACCAACAAAAGAAATCACCTAAATTGCTATACTTAATGAAGTTACGCATGTTCTTTACATCGCTCTCGTTAAGTATATCGTTTTTAATAAAATCAGTAATACTTTTGTCATCGTATTTATTTGATTTTGTGTTTTTACTATATTCGGTCACAAAAACAAAATTCAGAATATCCATATTCAGAGTATTACCATTATTAAGTTTATTATTGTATATATTCGGTGGAACGGGTAAGGGGGTATAATGAACCGTCCGAAATACATTTTGAGGTAGATATGGTTTAAGTAAATGAGGCAGCGTGTAAGAGTGAGCTATACTGACTGTTTTTTCCTCCATTAAATTTTGAAACCAAACATAAATATTAGAAACTGTACAATCAACGCTTGCTAAAAACGATTTGTGTTGTGCAGAATTAAGCCCACCAAAACGATAAAGAATCTTTGCTATAAATTGCGTAGTAATTGTAATTTTTAGTAAATTCGCAGGTAAAAGTCGAATTTGCAGTTCGTTATATTGAGCATAAAAGTGTTTTCCATAAGAAGCTCGATCATTACGCTTATTTTTTATATATTCCCACAAATCGTAGCTTGTAACAACATCCAAGAGCTTATTTTATTCATACAAATTGTATTGACTTTTATAACTGGGGTTACCCAAATTTGGCTTATAAAAAGTCTTTATCTTATAAAGAATGACCTCATTCAATAAAGCTAGAAATAAAGGATCGTTAATTGCTAATTGATTATCTTTTGGTAAAACCGGTTCAAAAGCTTGGTATATAGCTTATTGCATCGACGTCCTTTTATTTATAAAACTTTTTGAAAGATCAGAGATAGAATTTTTTACAAAACCAATCTTTTGAGGTATGGAATTCACTCGACTTGCTTTATTTTGTAAAACTAATAATTCTTTATAAGTAACTTTAACAGTCCTTTTACGAAAAGGGATAATAGCATTTTTTGGTGCAGAATAAAAAGATGCTTGCCGTGCAATTAAATTAGATGATAGTCTTAACATATTAAAACTCCTTTTTTATTAACTATTTTTTTTTCATTTATAAATCCCGTTTTGGTGAGACTTTTTAAAATTTTTAATAGATTTGTGATTGATAAAAGTCGTATTAAATCCGAATTTACAAAGATTTAAATAAAAATTTATAATTAAGAATGTATTTAGAAATTAAAAAGTTTGAACTTTTAGGTTGTTATAAATAACTTAACAAGTTAGAAGTTCAAGTTTTAGAATAAAAAATTCCTTAAAAAGGAGGTGTTCCAGCTGCACCTTCCAGTACGGCTACCTTGTTACTTATTCACCCCAGTCACTAGCTCTGCCTTAGGTGTTTTTCTCTTTTAACAAAAACAGAAACCTTACAAAAAATGCAAAGCATTTTTTGTCAGTGTTTCAAATGGTTTTTTTGGTTGTTGTTGGACTAATTCAAACAAAAGAAGCAAAGTATTTTTTGTTAAAAATTTTTATCAGATTTTTGTTTTCAATTTAACAGGGTTAGAAAGTTAAAAAATTTTTAAAAGTTTTTTATAAAGTGCGCTTGACCTTATGATGAGAAATATGATTTACTATTAAGTAAGCGGGTATGATGTAGTGGTAACATGAGATCCTTCCAAGTTCTTCTCGCCGGTTCGAATCCGGCTACCCGCTTAATATTTTTTTATAAGGCAAAGCTTTTTAATTAATAGGAATATAACAAATAAATAAGACTCTGTTTTTATCAATATTGTATATTCTAAAAAATAAAAATTTAATAGAATTTTTTCATGTATAATAAAAAGAACAATCATTTGTTTTAACAAAACTTTTCTAAGTAAAATAAAAGGCTGCACAAGCAAGCTTTAACAAAAATTGAAACAAAAAAATTAGTATCCAAACAAAAACCTGAAACAAAAACCTGACAAAAATAAGATTTTTGTTTCAGTTTTTGTTATTGCAGTTATGACAAAAAATGCAATTAAAATCTTGACAAACCTGAAACCTGACAAAAAATGCTTTGCATTTTTTGTCAGGTCAGCTTTCAATTTTTGTTTGATCCTTCAGATTTGAAAAGCACGAGACTATCATTTTTATCAGTAGTATCCCTTTTTTGTTTCAGTTTTAGTAAGGGATACTAAGTTTTGCTTATCTTTTCTTTGTATCTTTTCTTTATATTTTCTTTATCTTTTCTGCAAGAAAAGATAAAGAAAAGTGCTTCTTTTGTTTTAAGTTTTTGTTTGAATTTTTTTGTTTGAAAAATTTTTTGTTTGAAGTTTTTGTTTTACGTAGTAAAAAAAAAAAAATTCAAACAAAAAAATCAAACAACATTCAAAACGATAAGGGGTCCCTTTAGGGACCTACAAAAACTGCGTTTTTGTTAGCAAATGATGGTTTTTGTATCTTTTCTGAAAGAAAAGATAAGGAAAACAATTGTGGTGTTTTGCACCACCATGGTTGCTGATTATTTTACTACGTAAACCAATAGCATTCATGGTTGCGCGAAGCGCAACAATTATTTCCCTTCGGGAAATCATGGAAAAATATTCTATTTATTTAGTTTATTCCTTTTTAAAATAAATATCAGAGCCTTTTTTTATAAAAACTTTTTGATAAAAAAAAGACTAACAATTAAATTAAAAATCCTTTAGATATATAAATTATGACTCTTATTTTTCAATTCACTCTTCTTGCTTTAGTTGCATTATCTTTTCTTTTAGTAGTAGGAGTTCCTGTTGTTTTCGCTTCTCCTGAAGGTTGGACTGAAAATAAACGTACTGTTTTTTCAGGTCTAGGTTTATGGATTCTTCTAGTTTTTGCAGTAGGAGTTTTAAATTCTTTTGTTGTATAAAGTAAATTTGCTATAAAGTTTTCTATAATTTATCTAAGAAATTATGACAAAAACTCTTAACAAAAATGAGGAAAAATTTGATAAAATACTGACAAAAATATTGACAAAAAAGGTTTTTGTATCTTTTCTTTCAGAAAAGATACAAAAAGATAAGGTTTTCCAACAAAAACTTAACAAAAATAAGATTTTTGTCTAAAGTTTTTGTTAGAAAACTTACAAAAACTGAAACAAAAATATTGACCTGACAAAAAAAGCTTAACAAAAATAAGATTTGAAATAAAAAATGCCTGACACTCGCTTCGCTTTTTTTGTTTACATTTTTTGTCAGTATTTCAAATGATAGTATCCCTTTTTTGTTTCAATTTTTGTCGTTATGGGGCAGGGGCCCCAAAGAAGCAAAGGTTTTTGTTTGGATACTAATATTTTTGTTTCAATTCTTGTTTCAATTTTTGTATTCTTTTTTTTTTGCTTCTTCAAAATTGTCAAGATTTGTAATTCATTTCTTTTTCACCTTGAGTCTATCTCAAGGTGAAGAATTTTAATTTTATTAATAAATTCTTCCAAAATAGTTGAGAATCATAATATATTATAGAAAAAAATAATATAACTGAAAAAACAAAATAATAAAACTTTTCATAAAGGTCGATTTTCTTTACAAATCTTTGAATTGAAATATAGATTAAAGTTAAGAATTTATTATTCCAGAAATTCTAGTAAAAATATTTTTTTTAGACGGTTCAAAATTTATGTGTTCTTTTTCAATTAAAAATAATATAATATTATAAAATGAGATCTTCGGTAATATATTAAATTTAAATAAAATATTTAAATTTTTTTAAATATTTCTATGAATTTAAAACCTAACAAAAACGGAAACAAAAATATTTTGCTTCTTTTTACACCGAAAAGAAACTTACTAACATCGCCTTTGGTTTCTTTTCTCACAAATTCTGACAAACCTCAACAAACCCTGACAAATTTTTAACAAAAACTTCGTTTGAAAAAAACCGTTGAAATAAAAAAAGCGAACCTTTTTTTGTCAGGTCAGGTCAGTCAAGGTGTATGGCCATAATCAAAAATTTTTGTTAAAAGTTATTGTTTTGGTTTCTGATATTTGTAAAGTTTTTAATAAAACTTAAAAATAAACTTCAAAGAACCTAACCTTACAAAAAAAAATTTTTAAAACTGGACACTATTTGTAAAAGTTGATTCTTGCTTAAGGTCACGATATACTACATAAAAAGAGATTCAAAAATTTTAAAATACATAACATCAAAAAAAATTTACTCAAAGAGTCTTCGAAAAAAGGCGAAAAATTCATGGTTTTCCGAAGGAAAACAATTATCTCCCTTCGAAAACAATTATCTCCCTTCGGGAGATCATGGTTGCTAATTACTTTACGTAGTAAAACAATAGCTTTCATGTTTTTCACTTTTTTATTTTGATTTGCTTTGGGGATAAAGTCTTAAGTTTTACTTAGTAAAAACCTTACAATAAAAGGTCTGCCTTCTTCTACTTTTTAACAAACTAAAAGTTTCAAATAAAAGTATTGATTGGTTTAATAAAAGGTAACCACTTTATCTTACTGTTTATATATGAAAAACTAAGAAGGGCAAAGCTAAAAAATAAAATAAATATCATTTTTAACTCTTTTTAAATATGAAAAATTAGTTTATTTCTCGTTTTTGTTCGATCTTTATCGTAAAGATACAGATTAAATTTGATAATGTGAGATAATAAAAAAGTTAAAAAGACCATTTTCATAAAAAAAAACAAATAAAAGGAGTTTTTTAATGTCTGGCGCTACAGGAGAACGACCTTTTTCTGATATTTTAACTAGTATTCGTTACTGGGTAATTCATAGTATCACTATTCCCTCTTTATTTATTGCAGGATGGCTTTTTGTGAGCACAGGACTAGCTTACGATGTATTCGGCAGTCCTCGACCTAATGAGTATTTCACAGAAGACCGTCAAGAAACTCCACTTATCACTGATCGTTTTAATGCATTAGATCAAGTGAAGCAACTTTCTGAAGTAAATTAGAATTAGTATATAGTGCTTTTTGAAGACATCGTTGTTACATTTTTTAAATTTTAGAAAAGCTTTGTTATACCTAATACAAACCATAAGCTTCAAAATACTTGATTTTAACAGTATGACACACTATTCTAACAAGATTGAAACAAAAATTGAAACAAAAATAAAAACCTGACAAAAAAAGCTTGAAACACTGACAAAAAATGCAAAGCATTTGAAACAAAAATAATATTTTTGTTTCAAATCTTATTTTTGTTAAGCTTTTTTTGTCAGGCTTTTTTTGTCAGGTCAGTATCGTGCTTTTAAAATCTTAAACAAGCCTGAAACAAAAATAAGGTTTTTGTTAATGGTTTTTCAAGATTTTAACTGCTTTTTTTGTCAGTATTTTTGTTGAATTTTTGTCAGAATTTTGTGACCTTATATTTGTAAGGTTTGCAAAAGTATTTGTAAAAGTGTAACGTAGTTATCTTTTCTTACATACATAAAACTATGTAAAAATAGAAACTAATATGAGTTAGTTCTTAAACAATAAAACTTTCTTTTAACATCGCTGAAAGTGATGTCAGGCTTCTAACAAAAATACTGACAAAAAATGCAGTTAAAATCTTGACAAACCGTAGACAAAAACTTAACAAAAAAGTTTTTGTTAGAACTTTGTTTAAGATTTTAAAAGCACGATACTGACCTGACAAAAAAAGCCTGACAAAAAAAGCTTGAGACCTTACAAAAAATGCAAAGCATTTGAAACAAAAATAAGATTTTTGTTTTTGTTTCAAATCTTATTTTTGTTAAGCTTTTTTTGTCAGATCAGGTTTCTATTTTTGTTACGCAAACAAAAGTTTTTATATATCTACTCAAGTTCAAAATAATTTTAAAAACATGACTACAAAAAAATCTTCTTATACTTATCCTATTTTTACTGTTCGCTGGCTTGCAGTTCATGCTTTAGCTGTGCCTACAGTGTTCTTTTTAGGTTCAATTACAGCAATGCAATTTATTCAGCGTTAGAAAGACAAATTTAGGTAATAAATATGGCTAAACCCAATCCCAACAAACAATCCGTTGAATTAAATCGTACTAGTTTATATTGGGGATTACTTTTAATTTTCGTTTTAGCTGTTCTGTTTTCAAGTTACATTTTTAATTAAAACTACTTGTATTCCCTTTCTTGTAATTTATGGAGTCCAAAAAACAAAAGTACCTCTTATCATATCAACCTGATAAAGCAAGGCCCTAAGTTCTACTTAGTAAAACAAAGTGACACAACCCCTTACATATCTGAACAAATCTCAGACAAAGTTTTAACAGATTTTAAAAACCGAAGACAAAAAATTTGTGAGATTTTTGGTAAGCAACTCTTGACAAAGGTAAGACAAATCTAGACAAATTTGAAACAAAAAAAGCTTGAAACAAAAAATGCTTTACATTTTTTATCAGGCTTTTTTTGTCAGGTTTCACCCCTTCGGTTGTTAAAAATTTGTACGGTTTGTAGGGTCTTGTTTTTAAACAAAAATTATTGAAACGAAAAAATTTAGGAAAATAAAGCAATGTCTAACACTGGAACTACTGGACGTATCCCTTTATGGCTTGTGGGTACAGTTATAGGTACTGCAGCACTTGGTTTGCTTAGTATCTTTTTCTATGGATCTTACGTCGGTCTAGGGTCTTCTTTATAAGTTTATAAATCATACTTTTATATTAATTTGTAACAAGCGTCGTATCTTTTAAGCTGGTTGTTTTAGTCCAACTAAAACAAAATTTTTTCATATTTAGAAGAAATAAAGATATTTTTTTGCACGCGTTAAGATAAGTTTTTGCACGTAAAAGCTTTTTTTGCATCTAAGCAAAACTATTGCTTTCTACTCTTGCTTGCACTATTTTAATGTTTCTTATAAAAACATTATAAAAGCAGCAAAAGTGGGAAGCAAAATAGATTTTATAAAAATATTTATCAAAAAACTTTTTCGTAACAAATTAAAAAACTTTCTTAATAAAAAAAATTATGTAACCTTCTGAACAAAATAATTTTGTACGTATTAGAAATATTGAATATAAGAAATTAGGTAAATATCAATTGTCAAGAACATCAGAAGATTCTGAAATAAGTTTAAAAGTATCATCATATCTACAAGAAAAGATACAAAAACCCTTTGAAACACTATAAAAAATGCAAAGCATTTTTTGTCAGGTCTTTCCAATTAGTCTGTTCGGACGTTAAGAAGATAATTTGTAAAAAATATAATCCCTTTGAGTAGACAATTTTATATAATAATTAGTATACTATAAAGTATGGCGGGCGTAGCCAAGTGGTAAGGCAATGGATTGTGACTCCATTATTCGCGGGTTCGATTCCCGTCGTTCGCCCAATTTTAATTATTCAACAAAAAATACTGATAAAACAAAAATGGAAAGCTGACCTGATAAAAAAAGCGAAGCTTTTGAAACCATTTTTTGTTTCAAAAGCTTCGCTTTTTTTGTCAGGTCAGTGTTTTTAGTAAAGCGATATTAAAAGTTTTTGTTTGTTTTGTTCCTTTACTATTTTTACTTTTTCCAGATATTTAAACTATTTAACTTCAAGAATTTTTTGAGAGCCTTTTTCTTACACCGCTGTACTAACATCGCCTTTGGTTTCTTTTCGATGTCAAGGTCTATCGTCAACCCTTTCAATATTTGGCTATCACGGACAAATCCTATATTTGCTACTGCTTCTGTTGTTACATGTTGACCTGATAAAAGTGTTAATAAAAATGGGTGAAACCCTGCAAGAAGTTGAGACCTGACAAAAAATGCAAACCATTTGAAACACTGACAAAAACAAAAATATTATTTTTGTTTTTGTCAGTGTTTCAAATGGTTTTGTTAAAGGTTTGTTTGCCTTACAAAAATGGTTTTTTCGTTTAAAATCTTTGTCATATAAAGCGATAAAGAGATCTTATTTTTACAAAACCCTGATAAAAATAGTATTTTTATCAGGGTTTTGTTTGAGATTTTTGTCATGATTTCCCTTCGGGAAATTATTATTTCCCGAAGGGAAATCATGATTGTTCTTTGTTTGTTTGGAGTTTATCCAAAGAAAAGCTCTTGTACTTTTTGAAAAACACCTTTATAAGGTGTCGTTAAATCAATAAAATAATCTTGTTTCCCAATTAAACGTCGTGCAGCATTTTCAAAAGCAATTCCAGATAGTGTTAGTTTTTTCTTTAAAACCAGAGGTTCACCACGATTAGTTGATATTATTACATGATTATCTTCAGGTATTGCTCCTAATAATGGAATTCCTAACATTTCTTGAACATCACGAACAGACATCATATCATTTCTCTGAATCATATCTGGGCGAACACGATTCACTAAAAGTTTTACATTATAAATTCCATTAGCTTCTAAAAGACCTGCTACTCGATCTGCATCCCGTATTGCAGTAATTTCGGGCGTTGTAACGATCAAAGCTTCTTGGGCTGGTGATATTGCATTTATAAAACCTACATCAATTCCAGCTGGACAATCGACTAAAACAAACTGATAACCTAATGAAGCAATAGATTTTACCAAATTTTCCATATTTTTTCGAGTTACGTTGTATCTTTGTCGATTTTTAGAAATAGAAAGTAATGATAAATTTTTCCACCGCTTATCTCGAATAAGTGCTTGGTCTAATCTACATTGACCATCTAAAATATCCATTGCTGTATAAAGAATTCGATTTTCTAGACCTAATAATAAATCTAAATTACGTAATCCAATATCTGCATCAATTAATGCTACTCGATAGCCAAGTCGCGCAATGGACATTCCTAAATTAGCAGTTGCTGTAGTTTTACCAACTCCACCTTTTCCTGAAGTTACAACAATTGTTCTTGAGTTTTGAATGTTAGTTGTTTCACTTTGTGAAACATCACTAGGTGTTTCTGAAGGGTCGATGTATTGCTGCCCTTCTTGTTGATTTGAAAAAGTAGTCATAATAAGAGAATAGTTTTTTGTTATAAATTCCTTGTCTTTAAAGCTCCATTAGCTTTAATAATATCATCTTTTTAACACAGTCTGTACTATTTACAAAATTTTAACAACTCTTTCACAAATCAAAGACAAAAAAAGTTATAAAAGGCGAAACAAAAACTTCAAACCTGACAAAAAATGTCTGACAAAAAAAGCTTAACAAAAATAAGATTTGAAACGAAAAATGCCTTGCATTTTTTGTCAGGTCTCAAGCTTTTTTTGTCAAGTCAGTGTTTCAAATATCATTTTTATTTGTCGGTATTAGAAGGAATAAATTGTCTTCTAATATTGACTTTGGTTAACAAATTTATAAGAAATTTTTAACAAAAATAAAAAAAAAAACGCCTAAAAATCCTGACAAATCGGAGACAAAAATATTATTTCTGATTAAGGGCCATACATCTTAACTGACCTGACAATAATACTGACAAAAAATGCAGTTATGACAAAAAATGCAGTTATGACAAAAATACTGACAAAAATGATATTTTTGTTTCATCTTGACAAACCTGAAACCTGACATGTTTCAAATCTTATTTTTGTCAGGTTTGTTTAGGATTTGAAAAGCACGATACTACTGACAAAAATACTGACCTGACATGTTTCAAATATCATTTGAAACATGTCAGGTTTCAAATTTTGTTTCCATTCTTGTTCAGCGCAGAGATACAGCACTTTGTCAAAGACGTTATTTTTGTTCCGTAATTTTGTCAGATTTTGTCTTTGGTTTAATTCAATTTTCAGTTTTTGTTAAATAGTGGAAGAAAAGCAAAAGGTTCTTCAATTTTTCATCACCGACTTGTCGAGATTTATCTAAAATTGTCTAAATTTATTCAAACAAAAACAAACTTTTTGTAGGGCTTCGCCCAAAATTGTGAAAGATTTATAAAAAGTACGATGAGAAAAAAAATTTAAACATAAACAGTCTTTGTGTAAATTACTGTTTCTACTTAGATATAGAACAAGGTTTTCTAAATTTTACGTAATAAAATTTAGAAATATTTAAATTCAATTTTCTTAAATTGATAAAAAAGTCATAACCTTATTTTAAATAAGTTTTGAGGGAAACGAGCAAGGAGGGATTCGAACCCCCGACACCGTGGTTCGTAGCCACGTGCTCTAGTCCACTGAGCTACAAGCCCTAGCCTCGAATCTACAATAATATACCATTAATTTACTACTTTTTGCAATATTACCATTTTATATATCTACTTTTATTAATTTATATTAAAAAAATAAAAAAAAAATATCTGGTTTTCCAAAGAGGTGAAACCCTACAAGAACTTGAGACAAAAATTGAAACAAAAGTTGAAATCTGACCTGACATGTTTCAAATGCCTTGCTTTTGAAACATGTCAGGTCAGTATTTTTGTCATAACCGCATTTTTTATTTCAGTATTTTTGTTTCGATTTTTGTTAAAAAATTATTAGCAAAAAAAAATCTGGATAAATAAAAAATTAGAAACCAAAGAATTTTGTAAAATTAAAAACAAAAGAAGCAGTTTTGTTTCAGATTTGTGAATTTTTGTTTTTAATTTTATTATTTTTAAAGATTTATTTAAAATTTTACAAATCTTTGAGAATTTTTGGGACATCAAAGGTTATATAACGAAAAGGTTGATTATGATTACATCAAAAAGAAACATTATATTTTTTCTTCTAATCATAAGAGCACTCAGTTTAGCTTCAAAAAAGAAATTATCTTTAATAATGTAATCTTTATCTCAGAAAGGAAAAAAAAAATAAAAAAATTTTCTTTCTTTATACAGAATTTAAAGATAACATAAAATTGAGAAGAGAATTTAAAATGTTAAACAAACTTGTTATCTATGCAACAACTCTCTAAAAAATTTATTAGCTTATTCCAAACTTTAAGTATTTGTTTAATGGTTTCATTTGTTTTTAATTTGACTTTAAGCTCAAAAGCAAATGCTTATCCAATTTTTGCTCAACAAAATTATGCTAATCCTCGAGAAGCAAATGGACGTATTGTTTGTGCAAATTGTCATTTAGCACAAAAAAATGTTGAAATTGAAGTTCCTCAAGCTGTATTACCTGACACTGTTTTTGAAGCAGTTGTGAAAATTCCGTACGATCAACAAGTAAAACAGGTTTTGGGTAATGGAAAAAAGGGCGCTTTAAATGTTGGTGCTGTATTAATTTTACCAGACGGTTTTGAATTAGCTCCTCAAGATCGAATTCCAGAAGAAATGAAAAATAAAGTTGGAAATTTATATTTCCAACCTTATACTCCCGATAAGAAAAATATTATTGTAGTAGGACCTGTGCCTGGTAAAAAATACAGTGAATTAGTTTTTCCAATTCTTTCTCCAGATCCTTCTCAAAATAAAAATATTTCTTATTTAAAGTATCCTATTTTTGTAGGTGGAAATAGAGGTCGTGGACAAATTTATCCTGATGGTTCAAAAAGTAACAATACTATTTATAATGCTTCAAAAGGCGGTAAAATTACTCAGATTGAGCCTGGTGAAAAGAAAGGTAGTTCGAATATCACAATTGAAACATCACCTGGTGAACAAATCGTTGATAAAATTCCTGCTGGTGTAGAATTACTTGTCAAAGTCAATCAATCTGTACAAGCTGATCAACCATTAACAAATAATCCAAATGTTGGAGGTTTTGGTCAAAAAGATACTGAAGTTGTTTTACAAAATCCGGCGCGTATTCAAGGATTAATTGTTTTTTTCCTTTTTGTTGTTTTAGCACAAGTTTTTCTAGTGTTAAAGAAAAAACAATTTGAAAAAGTTCAATTAGCAGAAATGAATTTTTAGAAAAATTCTGAAAAAAACCAAAACAAAAATAGTAGTATCCAAACAAAAACCTGAAACATTGACAAAAAATGCTTTGCATTTTTTGTTTCAAACTTTGTTTTTGTTATTGCAGTTAAAATCCTTAAGATTTTAAAAGCAAATTTGTCTCTATTTTTGTTTCAATTTTTGTTCCAAATTTTTTTTTGTAAGAAAAAAGTTATTTAGAGACTTTTTTGTAATTTATATAAATTATTTTTATAGATATATTATGTAAACTTTTTTATTAAAAAAGATATAAACAAATATTCTGCTTGATTTTCGTAATTTTCTCGTTGAAAAACAAATTCAAGTACTTAATTTTTATTTGGTAATTCTTTGTTTTATTTGAATATAATTTTGTTTTAAATCTCTAATTCTTCTGCGTTTCTCAAAAAAAAAACAAAGAATGATAATAGTTTTCTTTACTTTTATGTTTTATTTTTGAAGATGTCTTGAAGTTACAAGAGTAAGAATAGGTGCAACTTGTATTCAAATCAAATTCTGACATTGCCTTCTAATATCGCAGACATTACTAAGATTACTTTATTAACATAACATACATCACCTTGTAACAAAAACTTAACAAAAATAATATTTGAAACAAAAATATTATTTTTGTTAAGTTTTTGTTAAGCTTTTTTTGTCAGGCATTTTTTGTAAGGTCTAAAGTTTTTGTCAAGTGATGTATGTTATGTTAAGAAGGTAATATTTAAAAAGGGTGTCTATATTTTTTATTTTTCAATACTTTTTTAAATATGGTTGAACCACTTTTATCTGGAATTGTTTTAGGTTTAATTCCTGTAACATTAGCGGGTCTTTTTGTTACCGCATATTTGCAATATCGTCGCGGTGATCGCGTAACTAGTTCTTTATAGTTTTTAAAAGTTTTAAGTTTCAAACAAAACGTTACTTTTTTGTTTGAAACTTAAAAACTTTTTATATTTTTATTTACATAAGTTTTACTGTTTCGAATTAAAATTCAAACTTAAGGTACTCTTACAAGAAACAAAATAAACTTAATCATTATTAATTTTATAATATTTCTATTTACTTCATAACAAATAAAAGAAAGTTCCAACCTTATGTTTGTATTGACCAAAAAAAATTATTTTGTTAAAGATGCAATATATTTCTTTTGTTATAATACTAACATTACGGTCTTTTAGGAGTAAAAAAATTATTTACAAAAATGGTTTGGCGAAAACTGAAAAAAAAGTCTCAAACAGAAACCTAATAAAATAGTATTTTTGACCCGTAGCAATGACTGTTTTTGTTTCAAGTTTTTGTACGAGCTTTACTGTGCTTTTAAAATCCTGACAAACCGTTAACAAAAACTGAAACAAAAAGCCGACAAAAATAGAAACAAAAATACTGACAAAAATTGAAACAAAAAATGGTTTGCATTTTTTGTCAGGTCTCAAGTTTTTGCAAGTTTTACTTTAAAAAACCTTCGGAAAAACTTTGGAAAACCTTTTTTGTCATAACTGCATTTTTTGTTTCAGTTTTTGTTAACGGTTTGTTTAATATTTTAACTGCAATTTTCCTCAGATTTTTATCAGTTTTTGTCTCTTTTATGTTTCATATTTTCTATTAATTTAAAAAACTAATTTATGTTAACAATAATCAGTTATATAGTGTCGCTTACAACTATTTTTATTCTTACTTTAGTAATTTATTTAGGTTTATTAAAAGTTAAATTAATCTAACACTCTTAGATAATTATTTTTTTAGTATATTTAAGAATAGTAATTTTTTGTCAAAAATATTCTTTTTACAAAAAATAAGAACATTTGTATGATATTTATTGTCTTACGAAAACAATTTTCTATGATTGTGTTCTTATTTTTATATAGTTTTAAATAATATGATATATAAAAACAAGTTTTGTTTAAAATTTGTACGTTACTTTTTATACTATTAATTTTTAAATTTTCTATTCATTTCAACATATTTATATTCTATTTTTTTTTGTCAATTACAAATCTATAATTTTCATCTAATGAGTTTTTTCCAAGCTAAGAAAATAAGTGGACTTACAAATAAAAGATAAGAAGATGAAACAAAAATACTGACAAAAAATGCTATTATGACAAAAATATTGACAAAAACTTAACAAAAATGATATTTGAAACAATGACAAAAAATGCTTTCCATTTTTTGTCAGGTCTCAAGTTTTTGCAAGTTTTCTTTTGGAAAACCTTATCTTTTCTTTGTATCTTTTCTTTATCTTTTCTTGCAGAAAAGATAAAGAAAAGTGCTTCTTTTGTTTTACTTCGTAAAACAACAATCCTGACAAAAAAAGCGAAGCATTTGAAACAAAAATATTATTTTTGTTTTTGTTTCAAACCTTTTTTGTTAAGCATTTTTTGTCAGGTTTCAATTTTTGTCAGTATTTTTATTTCAATTTTTGTCAGGTTTGCCCTACATAAAACTTCGTTTTTGTTAGAAAATTATTTTAAATTTTGCTAATCCAGCTTATACTCCAAATAAAACTTTGGTTATTTTGTTGCTTCCTATTATAAGATGAACTTTTATGTAGGAAGCAAGGAAAAGCAAAGCTTTAAATAGAACATAAATTTGATAAAAAAATCCTTTCTTTACTGTTTCTACAAAGATTTATTTCAAACAAACGAAAAAATTAGAGGTTAAAAGTTTTTTCTAGCAATATACAAAAAAAAGAAAAATACAAAAAGACCATATAAAAATATAATTTTTGTAAAGCAAACAAATCCTGACAAACCTGAAACAAAAACAATGTTTTTGTTTCAGGTTTGTTTAAGATTTGTTTGCCTTTTGATTTATCTAGTTGATTTTTTTGTTTTTTTTTTATAAAATTGAATTATAAAAAAGCCTGCTTAACTCAATTGGCAGAGTATCGGTTTTGTAAACCGAAAGTTATCGGTTCGACTCCGATAGTAGGCTTCAGCTTATAAAAATTCAACAATTTTTATTTCTTTTCAAATAAGAAATTTTTAAAAAATTAATATATGGTATAATACACGTAAAGGTAGCCTATAAACAATTTCAAAAGGTAAAAAATTATGTTAACATTAAAAATTTTTGTATATACTGTAGTAACTTTTTTCGTTTCTCTTTTTATTTTTGGTTTTTTATCAAATGACCCAGGTAGAAACCCAGGCCAGAAAGATCTTGATTAGTTTTTATCTGTAAAAAACAATTGTCAAGTCTCATAAATCTGCACAAGTTTTATAAAAATCTTTAACAAGCCGAAAACAAAAACAATCACAAAATGGACATCTAACTTTCCAGGATTACCAGGGCTTCACCCTATTATATTTGGTTAACAAACTTATAAGAAACCCGAATAAACAATTGTTGCCGTTGTTTTACTACCTTAAACAATAGCAACAATCGTTTATTTCAAATATTTTGAAACACTGACAAAAAAAGCTTAACAAAAATATTATTTTTGTCTCAAGCATTTGAAACAAAAATAATATTTTTGTTAAGCTTTTTTTGTCAGGTCAATACAAATTTTTTTTATCTTTACAAATCAATAGTTTGTTACTTTTTTTCATATGATAAGGTAACTTTGAGGGTTATCTCTGAACAAACTCTTAAGAATCTAGAACAAATCTAGACAAATTGGAGATAAAAATTGAAATAAAACTATTATTCCTATCAGATTTTTATTGAAGATTTTTTGAAAATTTGCCATAACAAAAAATTTTGACCTGACAAAAAAAGCTTAACAAAAATATTATTTTTGTCTCAAGCGAGTGTCAGGCATTTTTTGTCAGTGTTTCAAAAGTTTTTTTAGCAAATTGTTGTTATGGTTGGTTTCAACTTTGTTAAATAAAGCGAACTTGTGAATCTTTTTATTATTTTTTTATAAAAAAAGAAGCGCAACAATCATTTCTGTATCTTTTCTAACAAAAACTTAACAAAAATGATATTTGAAACACTGACAAAAAATGCTTTCCATTTTTTGTCAGGTCTCAAGTTTTTGTAGGTCCCTTTAGGGACCCCTTATCTTTTCTTTATCTTTTCTTTGTATCTTTTCTTTATCTTTTCTTTGTATCTTTTCTGCAAGAAAAGATAAAGAAAAGATACAAAGAAAAGATACAAAGAAAAGATACAAAGAAAAGATAAAGAAAAGTGCTTCTTTTGTTTTACTTCGTAAAACAACAATCAAAAAGTGCTTCTTTTGTTTTTGTTTTAAGTTTTTGTTTTACTAATTCAAACAAAAAAATTCAAACAACAATCAAAAAGATAAGGCAAATCATGGTTTTCCGAAGGAAAACAATTATCTCCCTTCGGGAGATCATGGAGAAAATTTATATTTTGTCATTAGTTTGTCCAAAGTATAGATTAAATCCTTTTTGTTTATAAATTCAATTTTATTATGCCACGATCTCAAAGAAATGATAATTTTATAGATAAAACATTTACCGTTGTAGCAGATATTTTATTAAAAGTATTGCCAACTTCAAATAGAGAAAAACAAGCTTTTACTTATTATAGAGATGGAATGTCAGCGCAATCTGAAGGAGAGTATGCAGAAGCCCTTCAAAATTATTATGAAGCTATGCGTTTAGAAATAGACGCTTATGATCGAAGTTATATTCTTTATAATATAGGGTTAATTCATACAAGTAATGGAGAACATGGACGCGCACTCGAATATTATTATCAAGCTTTAGAAAGAAATCCTTCATTGCCACAAGCTTTAAATAATATTGCAGTAATTTATCATTACCGTGGTGAGCAAGCAATTGAAAATGGTCAATCAGAAATATCAAAAATGCTTTTTGATAAAGCTGCTGATTATTGGAAAGAAGCTATTCGATTAGCCCCAACAAATTATATTGAAGCTCAAAATTGGCTAAAGATGACCGGACGTTAAAAAAATTCTAGATTGTTTTTATTAAAAAAATTTGAATCCTTCACTTAACAAAAATACTGAAACAAAAAAGGAATACTACTATTTTTGATGCTTTTAAAATCCTGACAAACCTGAAACAAAACCTGAAACAAAAATATAAATAAAAACCTGACAAAAAATGCCTAACAAAAAAAGCTATAGACAAAAATCTGATTTTTGTTTAGCTTTTTTTGTCAAGCATTTTTTGTCAGTCTTTCAAATGATATCTTTGTTTTTATTTTTGTTAGAAGCCTGACATCGCAGACCAAAAATATTATTTTTGTTAAAGCGATGTTAAAAGAAGGGCCTTACGTTTTATTTTGCGTTTTATTTTTTACAAAAATAAAATTTTAGATAAAACAAAAAGTTGTGCAAGCAACACAAAAACCTTGTTTTTGTTAAATTTTATGACAAGGGCAATACTCTATAAGTTTTTGTTTTTTACTTTTTCTTTTTAAAATATAACATCTTTACTAAAACCCGATAAAAACTTGAAACACAAGTTGAAACAATATTTTAGGCAAAAATTTTATTTTTGTTAGATTTTGGTCAGAATTTCATCTCCTTTTTGTTTTAAGTTTTTGTATCATATGGACTGATAAATCTTAGAAATCATAAATAAACTTAAACAAACTCTGACAAATCAAATATTTTTGTATCTTTTCTAACAAAAACTTAACAAAAAAGGTAGTCTCCCTTTTTTGTTAAGTTTTTGTAGGTCCCTAAAGGGACCCCTTATCTTTTCTTTATCTTTTCTTTGTATCTTTTCTTTATCTTTTCTTTGTATCTTTTCTGCAAGAAAAGATAAAGAAAAGATACAAAGAAAAGATAAAGAAAAGATACAAAGAAAAGATAAAGAAAAGATACAAAGAAAAGATAAAGAAAAGTGCTTATTTTGTTTTACTTCGTAAAACAACAATCAAAAAGTGCTTCTTTTGTTTTAAGCTTTTGTTTTAAGTTTTTCGCTTTAAGTTTTTGTTTTAAGTAGTAAAATAAAAAAATTAAAACAACAATCAAAAATAGTATTTAAAACAAAAAATGCAAAGCATTTTGAAACAAAAATAATATTTTTGTTTTTGTCAGGTCAGGTTTCGGTTTTTGTTAGAAAACAATTGTTGACAACTATGGACGAAAAAAAAGGTCTAGGTTTTTTGTATTCTTAAAATCTTTTAGTAAAAAGAAGGTGACTTTTTAATAAAGGGCTTGTAGCTCAGTGGATAAGAGCACGCGTTTCCGAAGCGCGGAGTCGAGGGTTCGATTCCCTCCTCGCCCTTTATTTTTTCTGTATCTTTTTGATGCGAAGCACTTTTCTTGCAAGAAAAGTGCTTCGCATCAAAAAGATAAGGGAAATAATGATAATTTACTTTTAACTAAGTTATTTTTCTAATTATTTAGATTTTTTATTTTTGATAAGAATAATAAAGAAGAAAAAGCAAATAAGTAGTAATATGAATAGTAGCGCAAATAATGATATGAATTGCTTATTTCTGTAAATTTTCTTATTTTTTTAATAAAAAAATCTGCTATTACTTTTTAATATCCACTATCCTTCTCTTTACCCTTATAACTTTTACTATGTTACTCTTTCTTTAAAAAAGTTATGGAAGCAAAGATTTTTAACAAATTGATAAAAGACTGAATTTTTACCTTGAAATCTTTAATAACAACAGAAGCAATGAAATATCTATTTTTCACATGATTTGCCTTTTCTTTCTGATTGTTGTTTAACTCTTTTGTTAAGTTTTTGTTAAAAAAGAAACAGAAATAATTGTTGCGCTTCTTTTGTTTTACTACCTGTATCCGTAAACAAACCGCTCACAAAAACTCTGTTTTTGTGAGCGGTTTGTTTACGGATACAGGTAGTAAAATAATAGTAACCATGATAATATCAAAAATCTAAATTAAAAACTTCAAGTTGACAAAATATAGAAAAATCATATTATTATACTATATATCAATAAATTTTTGAGACGTGGCCAAGTGGTAAGGCAATGGATTTTGACTCCGTTATTCGTAGGTTCGAATCCTACCGTCTCAGCTTATTAATAATATTTATAAAACTGAATATCACTTTTTACAAATTTAAAAAAATTTCACTAGTCACTTTATTTTTTATCTTTTTTTTTTAGGTCCTTCTTTTAACACCGATGAACAAAAATAGTATTTTTGTCAAAGCGGTGTCAGGATTCTAACAAAAATAGTTTTTTTATTAAGCGAAGGATAAAATTCCGTGAAAAACTAAACAAAGTTAGTAGTAAAGTTAACAAAAAATCGAAAAAATTTTTGTTAACTTCAAAAACTTTAACAAAAGAAAATAAATCGAAAACAAAAATGGATACAAAAAGATTTCAATCAAAAACCTAACAAAAAATACGTACAAAAAAGGTTTCCAAAGGTTTTCCAAAGGTTTTCCAGAGGAACACTTGCAAAAACTTCGTTTTTGTTAGAAAACTGAGTATCCCTTACAAAAACTTAACAAAAATTATATTTGAAACACTGACAAAAAATGTAAAACATTTTTTGTTTCAAAAGCCTGACAAAAAAAGCTTAACAAAAATATTATTTTTGTTTCAAGCTTTTTTTGTCAGGTCAGTATTTTTGTCATAGCTGCATTTTTTGTTTCAGTATTTTTGTTAAGCGAGGGAGAAATACAGCAATTTTTGTCAGGTTTTTATTAAAGGTCTAGTAGAACAAAAAGTTCTAACAAAAAGATTATTTTTGTGTTGTTTTTGTCTCTATTTTGTTAAAGGTTTATACATTATCTATATGACAAATCTGCAAAAAAAGTAATAATTAAAAAAACTGCTATTAAGATCCAAATTAAACGATTTAAAAAATTTCGAGTTTCGCCATAATTGGCAAAAAGTCTAGTTTCATTTAGTACTCGTAATAATATATTTTCGGTAGGAGTTTGTGGAACAATAATAGCAATTACAAAAATTGCCATTAATAAACGAAAAAAATTGATCATAATAAAAAAGACTATAATGACTTTGCAGATTTAATTTTTAAAATCTAACAACTTATAGAATAACAAAAACTTTATTTTTATAAACTTTATAAAGTTTTTACTGCTTGTTTTCTTTGCTTTGATTCACTTTGCTTTGATTCACTTTGCTTTGATTCACTTTGCTTTGATTCACGTTGCTTTGCAAAGTGAAAAAAAGTTAAAAAAAGTTAAAAGAAAAGATAAGAAATTTTGACAATTAAAAAATAAAAAAATAGATATCATCAGAACATCGCTTCATAGAATTTGTATTTAGCGATGTAAAAGCAAATGATCAAAGTAATTTAATTAAAAAAATGAGAAAAAAAGTATTGTCAGAATGAAAAGAATTGTGATATTCTATATTTAATAATCTATTTTTTTATTTAAAAAAGCCGGGATAGCTCAGTTGGTAGAGCAGAGGACTGAAAATCCTCGTGTCACCAGTTCAAGTCTGGTTCCTGGCAAAGTTGTATATAATATTTAATCAAAATCGAAAAAAAAAAATATCGATATTTAAAAAATCTTATAAATATGTAACAAAATAATTGCCGTATATTTTTTTTGTGCCTTACCTGAACAAACTTTTAACAAATCTTTAATGAGAATTGCTTTTTTTTGTTTGAATTTTTTTGTTTTACTACGAAAAATTTCAAACAAAAAAATTCAAACAATAATACACTGACAAAAAATACCTGACAAAAAATGCCTGACAAAAAAAGCAAAGCTTTTTTTGTCAGTGTTTCAAATATTATTTAATTTTTATGAAACAAAAAACTAAAAAAACTATCGAATTAGTTAATTTTTTACACCATCTTATAAATAAAAAAAAATTACTAAAACCTAATCAATCAATGGTTTTAGCAATCTCCGGTGGTCAAGATTCAATAAGTTTGTTTTTTATTTTTCTTCAATTAAAGAACCAATGGAATTGGAACTTAAGCATTATTTATTGTAATCATTTATGGCAAAAAGATTCTTTTTATACAATGTCACATCTATTTAAATTAGCATATTTGCTCAATATTCCTATATATTTAGCAGTAACTTTACAAAAGATTTTTACTGAACAAAAAGCTAGAAATTGGCGTTCTTTAACTTTTCAAAGAATGACGGGATTCTATTTTTTTAGTATTATTGTTCTAGGTCATTCAAAAAGTGATCGTGTCGAAACCGGTTTGTTTAATCTTTTTAGAGGATCCAGCACAAAAGGTGTTAGTTCTTTAAATTGGACAAAAATTGTTGTAAAAGAATGTTTTTTTAAATTAAGTAAAACGCAATTAAACCAAATCTCTAACAAAAACGGGCAAACAAATCCTGACAAACCTGAAACAAAAACATTGTTTTTGTTTCAGGTTTGTTTAAGATTTGTTTGCCTTGCAAAAACTTCGTTTTTGTTTGAACTTTTTCTCTTTAGTTTGTCAGAAAATATAAAAAATTTCAATAAAATTTGTTACAAAATAACAAAAAACACTTCAGTAGAAACACAGTTATTAAAACCAATAATATCACAGATTGATCTAGGAAAATCTAGAAAAGACGTTTTCTTTAAAAGAAAAAGCTCCAAACTTATAAATAAAAATAGTATAACAAATGTTATAAAAAAATTTTTAATTTATAAAGTTGGAGTTCACTTTAAAGGTAAATTTTCAACAAGAACGACTTTTAACATCGCTGAAAGCGATGTCCATAATCCCTTATTTGAAAAAAAACTGTCTCAAAGTTTTGAAAAAAAAAAAAAAAAAATAGTTCTAAAAGAAAAGCAAAAAAACTTACTCAGTACACAACACCATATCTTTGCAATGAATTTAATGAACACTTTTGTTTATACTAACACAATTAGAAAAGAAGAAAAGCAAAAAAATAATGTTAAAATTGAGACTTTTTTAACAAAAATAAGGCCCAAACAAAAACTTAACAAAAATAAAAACAAAAATACTATTTTTGTTTCATCTCAAACAAACCTCAAACAAACCTTAAATAAACCGGTAACACTGACAAAAAATGCAAACCATTTTTTGTCAGTGTTTCAGGTTTGTCAGGGTTTGTTGAGGTTTAGCAGGATTTGTAAGCCTTTTTTTTTTTTTCGAAGAGATTATGGGGCAGGGGCCCCAAAGAAGTTCTTATCTCGATTTTATAAACATGAATATACCTTAGTGCGCCCTTTTTTATCAATATCTCGTTTTGATTTAAAAAAAATTTGTAATTCTTGGAAAGTTCCTTTATTTCCTGATCAGAGTAATCAAAAATTAAAATATCAACGTAATAGAATTCGAAAACAAATCTTACCAACATTAAGATTTTGTTTTAATCCTCAAATTGATACTACTATCTTTCAATTTATAGAAATTATAAATAGTGAACAAGAGTATATGGATTTCATAACAGCTCGCATAGTAAAAGAAATTCAATATAAAAAAGAAACTATAGTCGAATTAGAAACATCGTTCCTTGCTGTGTTACCGATAGCTCTTAGAAGAAAGATCATGAAACAATTTTTAGAGAAGATTATGAAAAAAAGCTTAAAATTTTTTGATATTGAAAAACTTTTAGAACAAGTTTCTACATCTAAAGGTGTGATAAGACAAGAGGACGCTTTGTCTACTAAGAAAGAACAAAAAAAAATAAATAAAAAAAAGATTAAACTTCTTACTTTTGATAAAACAAAGTTCCAAAACTCATTGCAAATTTATAAAACATCGGCTTTTATGTCAAATTTGCAGAAAAAAAGAAATCCTAAAACAAAATCTGTTCTCCAAAAAGATGTTTTGGTCGACCTTAGTAATCAAAAGAAAGCTAAATGTAAAATATCTAAATTGATTTTTTTTCCAAAAACAGGATGTGTTTTTTTACAATCACAACGAATATTTTTCATAAAAAAAGAGTATTAATTATCTTATGTGTAAGTGATAACAAATAGAAAAACTTTTAATGTCTCCTGAAAACGGTATCATTACATCGAAAAAAAAAAAGAAATCGAAAAAAAAACTAAAGGCGATCTTAGTAAGTTTCTTTTCGATGTAAAAAAGAAGAGACTCACAACTATTCTTCTCTTTTATTTGTAAGCTTAAATAATATTTTAATTTTTAAAAAACAACTTCTTATTCTTTCTAGTGCAACTCAAATTATAAATACAACTAAGTTAAATAGTCTTTTAATTAAAAAAACGCTTGGATTTTAAATTAAATAATAAAAAAAATAAATATTTGTCAAGACCTTTTTTTATATAAAATATAAATAAAATTTTTTATGAGAAAAGGTTTTAAAAACCTGACAAAAAATGGAAAACATTTGAAACAAAAAATGTTTTCCATTTTTTGTCAGTGTTTCAAATCGATTTGTTTTTTTTTTTTTAACTGTAAAATACGAATTTTTATTTAATGCATTCCTGGGAAAGACTTTTCAAAAAAAATACCAATTCAAGAGCCTCTTGAATCTGTTCAAGTGTATCCAGTCGTAACCGTTTATACACAATTACCTCCTAAAAAACCTGAACAACGTCTAATAATTTTGGGTTTTGTTGTGGTTTCAGCTCTTGTTGGTGTAAGCTTTTTTTCGTCGATACTAAAAAATTATAAAAAAAAAGAATCTATATCGTTTTTTATAGAAATTTGTTTGGTCCGCCACGGTTTAGAATTAGAACAAAAATTGGTGACAACACGTTTTTTGCCCGATGTGGACGATAGGATTCGCCCATTTATGGTTGGTAAAATTGTAGGTTTTGTAAATGATGCCCAACACTTGTTGGTGGTCGAGATGTTTTTAAACGAATTTTTTGAGTATGATTCACAATTCAATTTTATGGCTTCATTTGTTTGTTTAAATGATTTCAAGAATCAAAGAAATTCAACACGATTTGAGAAAGTAAAAAAGACTTTCTCTAATAAAAAACTCCAAAAAGTTTTAATTAAAAGAAGAGATTTTATTTGGTGGGTAGTAAAGCCAGATAAAACGAAATAACTTTTTATTTATCTTTAGAAACTTTAAATAATTTATAAATTTAGAAACTTTAAAGAATTAATAATTTACTCGAAATCATCAAAATCCTCTTCTTGGAAAAGGCCAAAATCCCTCTCTGGGATAAGGCATAAATCTTCTGCTTTTACCATCTCATTTGGACACTCCTCACAACTGATTGACGGTACTACGATTTCACACCACTCAATATTATCAACTAATTGATTATCTCGGTCATCATGTTTGTAAAGACCGCTTTGAACTAAGAAAAACCTCTCATCTTTTTTCAAAAATTGGCTACAACCTTCAGGATCCCCAGGCTCAGTATAATCTTTAGTTAACAAAACCAGCGAACTATCAGGAAAACTTGAACGTAAAGTAGATATTTTTTTCCAAAACCAATAAAATTCCAACATGTTAAAATCTCCTTTAAAATTTTTTGTGTACATTAAGAATTGTATTTATAATTATATCATAAAGAGAAAATTATTTATGATGTAATTATAAATACAATTAACTATGAAAAATATCTAAATTTGACTTAAAAAATTTTTAAGATTTTTATCTATTTTTCCAGATATAAGACCAAAATCTGAAGCCAGTTGCTTTTTATAGACAGGATGTTCGGTTAGAGTTTTAACCGAATCTGCTCTTAATGGAGCGTTTGGGTTTAATGCACGGGTATTTATAATATCATAAAAAGCTGTTTGCATATAAAAAGAATCTGTAGATTTAATAATTATTGGTAAAACTTGTAAAGGTTGTACAACGTAATTATTTGGAAGACGCTAACCTTTATTTCCAAAATTTGTTAAATAAGCGTTCAATGTTACAAGATCACCGCCCCAATGACGAGTGTTAGGAATAATATTTCGCATAGTGTCCATATTTATTGTTGTCAAGGGTTCATTATGAATATACCCCGTGATCCCAAAAGCTGTTTTATTATATGTTCTTGTGGAACTATTATAATTAAATTGGGACACTAGTTTATAATTCAAAATGTCGGAATTGTAAATTTAATAATTATAACTCAAAATAGGAATAAGGTGGGTTACTCTTAAATAGTCCCCGTGTAATTGATATGCATGGATATTTAAATACGTTTTGTTTTCATAAACCTGTCCTAGCCAAACTTCACAATTTGCCGATTCAAAAAAAAGACTATAGAAGTATTCTTTGTGAATTGGAGAATTGATTGACCAATAGGGCGAAAGCTGTTTAGCAAAAAAAAATGGTTTTGTTTCCACAAAGGACCGATCTTTTGGTAAAACCCTTGTTTCCAATTCGGAATATTTCATAAAAGAAGAAGGTATACTGTTGTTCAACGGCAAAGAATTATAATTCTTAATAAAATTCCATAGCTCTAAGCTTGTCACAGTATCTAACGGTTTATGATTGTTATAAGCTAAAAGTTTTTGACTGTAATAAGGATCATTTTTATTAGTAGGCTTAGCAAAATATTGGTCTTTGTAAGTTTTTATTGTACTTACTAGTAGTCTAAAATCAACTTCTCCAATAATAGATTTTGTTGGTAGTGTAATCTGATTTTGTTTATTAACAACTGCTTCGACTTCCAAAATTCTCTTTTCGTTTTTTCCTTTTTATCGTAAAAAAATTTTTAAAGCTGGCAAACCTTCCTGAAAAAATTCCTTTAGAGTTTCTAAGACTTGAAGTATAAAATTCTTTTGTAAAAAAAAACGTTTCCGTAAAGGTACTTTTGTTTCCAGTCTATTAAAAACTACACTTTGGGCGGACGGTGTTCTACTACTACTAGAAGGTGTTCTACTACTACCAGGCGAAATAGGTCTTTCCATACATTGATTTATTTTTTCGTTTTTCAATATAAATTGAAAATAAAAGAGAGACTTTTATTGACTTACTAATAAATTTTGCAGAGAAAAATATCTAACAATTTTTTAATAAACTTGAAACAAAAAAAGCTTCGCTTTTTTTGTTTCAAGTTTATTAAAAAATTGTTAGATATTTTTTTAGTTTTTATTTGCTTTTTTTTAACCAAAAGGTTAAATTTTCAAATCAAACACTATTTGTTATTAGACAGTAGTGGAAATTATAATTTATCAATAGTATCAAATTCAAATTTGATTTCTTTCCAAACTTCACAAGCAGACGCTAATTCAGGACTCCATTTACAAGCTGCACGAATAACGTCACCACCTTCACGAGCAAGGTCACGACCTTCGTTACGTGCTTGAACACAAGCTTCTAAAGCAACACGGTTTGCAACAGCACCTGGAGCATTACCCCAAGGGTGTCCAAGTGTACCACCACCGAACTGAAGACAAGCGTCATCCCCGAAAATTTCAACTAACGCTGGCATGTGCCATACATGAATACCACCAGAAGCTACTGGCATTGTTCCTGGAAGAGAAACCCAGTCTTGAGTAAAGTAAATACCACGACTACGATCTTTTTCAATGTAATCATCACGCATTAAATCTACGAAACCTAAAGTTACTTCACGTTCACCTTCTAATTTACCTACAACAGTACCAGAGTGAAGATGGTCACCACCTGACATACGAAGAGTTTTAGCTAATACACGGAAATGGATCCCGTGATTACGTTGACGGTCAATAACAGCGTGCATAGCTCGGTGAATATGTAGTAATAAACCATTATCACGAGAGTAATGTGCTAAAGTTGTATTTGCAGTAAAACCACCAGTTAAGTAGTCATGCATAATAATAGGCATACCAAAATCTCTTGCACATTCAGCACGTTTTAACATTTCTTCAACAGTACCAGCAGTAGCGTTTAGATAATGTCCTTTAATTTCACCTGTTTCTGCTTGAGATTTGTAAATTGCTTCCGCAACGAATGCGAAACGGTCTCTCCAACGCATAAAAGGTTGAGAGTTTACGTTTTCATCATCTTTAGTAAAATCTAAACCACCACGTAAACACTCATAAACAGCACGACCGTAGTTTTTTGCAGAAAGACCTAATTTAGGTTTAATAGTACAACCTAAAAGAGAACGACCATATTTGTTTAATTTGTCACGTTCTACTTGAATTCCGTGAGGAGGTCCTTGGAATGTTTTAACATATGCTGGAGGAATACGAAGATCTTCTAAACGTAATGCACGAAGAGCTTTGAATCCAAAAACGTTACCAACAATAGAAGTGAATAAGTTTGTTACTGAACCTTCTTCAAAAAGATCTAAAGGGTACGCTACATATGCAATAAATTGATTATCTTCACCAGGAACTGGCTCAATATCATAACAACGGCCTTTGTAACGGTCAAGACTAGTTAAACCATCAGTCCATACAGTTGTCCAAGTACCTGTTGAAGATTCTGCTGCAACTGCTGCTCCAGCTTCTTCTGGAGGAACACCGGCTTGAGGAGACATACGGAAAGCTGCAAGAATATCAGTTTCTTTAACTTGATAATCTGGAGTGTAATACGTTAAACGGTAATCTTTTACACCTGCTTTGAAGCCAGCACCTGCTTTGGTTTCAGTTTGTGGAGCCATCTGTCACAAGAAATTTTAACACTTTTACGATCATACACTCTACCCGTTATTACTAAAAAAATGAATATGAAATAAACTTTGAAACATAAATCTAAACAAAAAGAGAGACCTGACAAAAAATTGAAAGCATTTGAAACAAAAAATGTAAAGCATTTTTTGTTAGTCTTTCAAATACAATTTTAGTTAAGCGAAGGGATACAGCACTTTTTATTAAAGATTTGTTTCAATTTTGTTTCGGATTTATTATATTATATGTTTTTTATCATTTTATCAGCATATATAAATTTATGATATCATTTTTTTTTAATAACTTTTTTTTTTTTAATTGATAAAATTTATAACTTATATTTAATAAGCTTTTAAATTCTTTACTTAAAATATTAGGTTATTTTCTTATTTTTACCTTTTTGCTTCTTTTAATATCATTTAATATTATTAGAAATTATATTTTTTTATTCAAAATTTATTACTTTCTAGGTTTTATCAAAATTATTACAAATTTTACAAAACTTAATGGGCTTACAAATAAAAGATAAAAAGACTAAACAAAAATACTTACAAAAATACTGACCTGACAAAAAAAGCGAAGCTTTTTTTGTTTCAAGCTTTTGAAAGACTGACAAAAACCTTACAAAAAATGCTTGGCATCATTTTTGTAAAATAAAATATGACTTTAGTTTTTATCAAAATAAAAAAAATTTTTTTTAATAAAGATATGCTATAGTAATATTATATCTATATTATTTTTACTAGTATATCATTTTATAAATACTTTTTATATGTTTAGTTTTCTTCTTTTTTATTTTCTTCGTGCAGCAAAAACAATTCTCATTTCTTTAACAATCTTTTTTATATTAACTATCACTTTAGATTTTTTTATTCGAATATTTTAAATTTTTATTCAAACTATTGAATTTTTAAAATTTATTTTTTTACAATTAATTTTACCTATCTTACTATTTATTCGCTTAGGTTTAGCTTTTCTTGTCATAAGTTTTATTATTTTAAACAGTGATTTTTCTATTCAGTACCAACTTTTTAGACTAATTAATTCTTTGGGTCCTTCAGGTTATGGATCAGCCCAGAAAATTCTGAATTCTTTCATTTGGTCTTTAATCTTTATGTTTTTGCTTGTCACTTTTTATACTGGCTTGTTATACAAAAAGTAAAAAAAACCGTTAATAAAAACTAAACATTTTGTTTAGTTTTTATTAACAGTTTTTCCTTTTTTGAGATTTTATTTTACTAAAATTTTAAATAAACAAAAAAAATTTTTTGTTTATATATAAAAATTAGTAGGCTCTTGGTACAAATCAGTTTGGCGGACAAGCCCGCGTGGAGAAGTCTCTGTTTTCTCTAAACTTTGTGCATTAAAAAACGGGCTACACCTCGCTTTATCTTGCGTTATTAGATTTATTTTTTGAGCTTGATAATCTGCAGAAGAAGGGCTAAAGTCTGCTTTCGTATTCAATGTAAGTGAATCTGCTACTTGTTTTTCAGAAGGATAAATTTTAGGAGAAATACGATACCCTTCAGACATAGACAAGTGAAAAGATTTTTTAAGAACTAATTGATCATTGTTTAATTCGTTGATTGCTTTTTCACTAGTAGAATTACGTTTCCAAGTTTCCATTAGATTTAAGGCTTCGTTTGTACGAACTTCAGCTTTAAAAAGTTGCTCAGGTAGATTTTGTTTTGAAAATTTTCCTTGCGGCAAAGTTTTTACGGCATCAATAATCACATTGCGTAATAACGCACTATCGTGAAGATAAACACCTTCATGCGGTAACATTAAAATTGGTCCATTTCTTTGATTACCCCTTAAAAAATAGATTTCATCATGAATTAAGCTTAATTCTTGCCGCCCTACATGAGAAATTTTGCGTTCATCCAAAGTTGTTCCACAAAAATTAAACATTGTTTCGCCTCGAATTATTGACTTATCTATCGGATTTCCTGATGAATCCAAAACTGGTGAAACAACCATGCCACTTTTTGAATCAACGTAAGAATTTGAATATTCTTCCATTGTTTTTTGGCGTTTTAAAGTACTATGTTCAGATAAAATTCGTAAAGAAACTTTGTTACTATAGCTTAAATCTGGAAGTGTTTTACCAGTTTTATCTATTATACCAAAAATTAATAGACCATCTCTGGTGTAAAGTGTATGCTCACCATCTAAAACAATTTCAGAAAATGCCAAGTCATTTCTACGAAATGGTGTTAGTCCAGAAGCTTTGTGTTGTATAGATGATTTTGAGTGGTCATTTTCTACTAAATTTTTAGCATAATTTAAATCAGGAAGATCATTTTTTGTTTTTGTACCTTTTTGTTTTCCAGTTTTAGTATTGTTTAACATTGATTCTCGATTTTTTTCAACATTGTAATGCTGCCCTTTAGTGCTTACATCTGTGATTTTACCAGTCCAAAAACCATTGCTGTCCCGTATTAAACGACTTTCTGGATAAAGTATACCGTTTTTTTTTTTAATATTTTTGTTGTACCAATTTGTTTGACATTTATTATGCAATTCAAATTCTTGAAAGATTTTTTCTTGTCCTTTCACAGGTCGCTTTTTTTTTTTAGTATTTTCACGTTGTTGCGCAGCTTCCATTCGAGCCTTTTGATAGAATTTTTCTTTACTTTTATATAACGTTTTTTTTTGAGAATCAAAAGATTGGTCAAGAGATTTTTTAGGCTCGTTCAAATTTTTTTGTTGAACAGAGCTTTTATTCGCATTTAAAGTACTCAATGTGTCCAAACTTTCCATTTTTACAACAATGGCTCCACTTAAATATGGAGCAATAGAAAAAGGATTTACTAAGAAAAATCCAAGAAACGAATTAATTAAACGTGTGGTTAGCTTAAGTTGCTCGGGGGCTTCTTTACTAATCGCAAATTTACTAGATATTTTTCGTATTTCTTCTACTTTTGAATCAAAAACTTCGTCTGCTGCAAGTAAAAAAGCTTTAGTATAAAGACTTTCTTTTTCTTTATTACCTGCTTTTGAAAGATTTGTACCGTATAACGATGATTTATAAGTAAGGAAATTTTCAAAAAAGTTACTTTCATCACCTTTTTCACAAAGAGCTTTTTCAAACAGTCGAAAACATTCTAAAAAAGATTCCTCTTTTTTTTCAGTCAAATCACGAAGGGCCTCCAAACAAACGGGCGTCAAGTAAAAATCTTTTACTTGTATTACCTTTTCTTCAAAAGAATTGAAGACGTTAAAAGCATCGAACTTTTCCAAATTTTCACGATTATCGATTATCAAAAAGTCGAAAAAACTGTTAAAATATTCTCGCCGAAGTGACAGTAATTTTAAATATTGAGTAGCATTTCACAAAGCTACACTTTTAGGAGACGGCCAATCATAAGTCTCTAAAAATTTCATAAGTCTCTAAAAATTCAATAATTTTTATTGTATTTTTTTCAATCAAATCGGGACTAAAAGTTTGTTTAATTAAAATTTCAATAGAAATTGAGTCAACCTTTAGATATTGTAACAGTCTTTCTATGTTTCGTTGAGGTGGAAAAGGTCTATACACCTTAAAATCATAGGACCATACCCACAAAGCCTCTACAGCACCATTTATCAAATCACGTTTTGAAGAAAACTTCAAAAAGGTATTTCTTTCTAAAATATCAAAAACGACATCACCTTATGCAAAGCAAAATCAAAGATTGTTTTCCAATGAAAAGACTTTAATTTCTTTTCTCCTTGACTTAATATGTCAACTATGTGAAAATAAATAAAGGAGTTGAAAAGCTCTTTATACGACCACATTGCGGTTTCTTTCATTAATTCTTTACTAAAAAAATAAGAATTTAAGAGATCCGCTTTTGTTTCAAAAGCAATCATATTATTAAGAGCACAAAAAGAATCCTCTAAATTCTCGCACCATCGGTATTTGCAAAATTCGGAAAAAACAGGATCTCGAAAAAAATATTTAAAGTTTAGAAAAAAGCTTGTGTTACTTTTTTCGGAAAGTTCAGAAAATTTTTGAAGATTATTTGTCATAAAAAAAGTCTCCTTTTAAAAATAATGAGAATAAAGGATAAAAAAACTCTCGCAAAAAAAAAATATATTACAAAAAATGCAGTTATGACAAAAATACTTGTTAAAAGTGCAATAAATCAATCTATCAGTTTATCCTAGTGTAGATCTCTATGTGTATACATATTGTATAAAATGGTAAATACTCTTGCGTGAATACTATAAAGTATGCATCTACATATATAATACCATTATGTCCATGAGTTGGTGTTATTTGTTGTTTTTTTTAGAATTTTTTTGTTTTACGTAGTAAAACAAAAACTGCCAAACAAAAACTGCCAAAGAAAAACTTCAAAGAACAAACAAAAACAAAAACAACACCAAATCAATGAGTGTGTATATTGTAAGGTATGCCTCTACACATAAGACACCACTACTTAAACACCTCTAAGTCATTGTGTATGTTGTAAGGTATGCGTATACATATTGTTATGCACACATTAGGTTTTTTGACAGAGATTGTATTTCAGTATCAGAAGAAGAAGTCTTTAAAGCATTCTGTTGACTCTAAAAAACCCAATCATGAAGGTAGTCATTAAAAAATTTGTGTTATGCCCAAATAGACTTAATGTTATTCTTTTCCAAAATATAAATAAAAGTTTTAATACAATTAAAAATTGTTTTTTCTTCGATAAAACGAAAACTTTTTTTATTTGATCTAGAATTTATAATTCAACGAAATATGTCTGCTTCAAAACTTACAATAAAAGCAAATTATTATTATATTAGTAAATTCATTGATATAAATTTGTAGATTTCTATAAGGAATTTTTTTTAGAAGACGAAAACCTTTTTTTACTTTATACTCTAAACCCGTATCATAGTGTTTTTATTGGAAAGTCTCTACAATTTTTAATCCAAATAAATTATAAGTTATAAGTCAAACAATCAAAAAAACAAGTATAATTTGATGGCAAAGTTAAAAGACGTAATGTTATAATTACAGATAAATTATCTTTTATAAAGTATGAAAAAAATTGTTCTTTCTATCAAGATTTTTTTTTCTAAAAAAAATGCTAACACACTTCTATCTTTTCTTTCAGAAAAGTGCTTTTTTTGTTTTAAGTTTTTGTTTTACGTAGTAAAACTTAAAACAAAAAAGTAAAACAACAATCAAAAACAATTTTCAATCTAAAAAGTTAATGAGTCGTTTTTGGAGATTCAAAACTTATTTTTCGGTAGTAGTTGGTTAAGCTTATTAAAAACTATTTTATTAATTAAGTTAATCGATGAGGTCTTTAAATTAACTATAAAAGTGAAAGGGTTGATTAACCAAGCTTTTTTCGAATAGATGTTGTATAAATAAAATAATTTTCTTTATACAACAAATTTATACTAAAAAGGTAATGAGATAATATTAGAAATTTTATCTCATTACCTTAAAAAAGAAAAGTAATTTAATTATTTTTTTGAGATAACTATTAAATCATTTAGTCTACAAAAAATGAAATAAAAACGATCTAAAAGTTTTAATAAAAATCTACAAATTAAAATTTGTAGGATAATTTGTGTTCCAAAGGCAAGATGGGATACCTCTTTTAACATCTTCCAGACCAAATTGGGTCCGTGCCGCGTTTTCTGCTTGATCCAAGTCATACAAACGACCTGGAGGCAATCTTGTTTCAAATTGTTGTAAAATATTTTGATCAACGTAGCCACCTCTATCAATGGTAAAAGTAATGGATTCTTTTACCGAGTTAACAAACTGTCTGTGGGCACTTTGTATCACAGCTTTTTGGGTTGTTCCTTGTATAAAATTTGGTTCCAAAGAATAATAAAATTTGTTTATATCTACAGCTTTTTCCAACCCAATTTCCAAAATTTTTGAAGCTTTATTGGCAGAATAATTAATGCTGTAGCCAGGTGCAGATTTCTTAGTAAATAATTCAAAATCTTGTTTTCCTTTACTACAAAGCATATTAATATGGCTAGTAGGAAACAAAAGATCGTGTGGAATATCCAAATTAAATAATGTGTTTATGTCAATTGTGCTGGCACTTCGAGCAGCAGCTCTCACATCATTCATGTCTATTCCATAGAAAGCCAGTGTCTCTACAGCTTTTATGTTATCTTTTAAAAGATATTTAGTAGTAGGATTAGCATCATAAAGTTTTAGCAGGTTGTCATCATAAATAGTCGCTAAGTTCTCGTGCCATTCAATTGCATTACCTTTTTGCGAATCATAACCAAATTGAAGGGGCCACTTTACCTCCATGGCCTGTGTGTGTTTTTTATGGTGAGGTCTTAACATTAAATAAGTACCGCCGCTATCTCGTGGAATTCCGTAACTAGAAAGAATGGGACTCACGGTAACGTGCTCTCTGTCCATAAATACGATTTGAGCCTGTAAATTATTCTCACCAAGAATCTTCACAAATCCATTTTTTATCTTTTCATTGTCTGCAAATGTACCAACAGTATTTAAAAGATTTACTTTAATTGTCGGAATCAACACACCTGTTTTTTTATCGATTTCATGACCAACGTTTACTTTAACTATAGACGGCGTATTAATAAACTTTTGCTGTAATATTTGTTCTACCTTCGAACAATTTTGTTTAACTTGCATTAAACCAACCGGTTGTTGTGCTTTTGCTGTAATTAAATAAGGTGAACGTATTTGTAAAGGTCTTGGTATACTTGACCTTTTGTTTACCTGTAAAAGAGACGATGTTGGTAATGTTTGGACAATAGATGTACTAGTTTCTGGTATTGGAGGTAGTTTTTGTCCTATTTGATTTCTTGAATAATAATAGTGAGTGTTATATGAAATCATCGCAAAAGGCGGACTTATTGAACGATCGTTATGAACTCGCCTTACTTCGCCCGGTGCTTTTACAATTGTAATTCCCACAACTACCACACCAAGCAAGATTGCTCCTAAACCCGCTTCTTGTAAATAATAAGAAAAAAATTGTTGATTTTTTTCAAAAATCTTATTAATTTGGGTTTTTTTTGCAAAAAAAAATTTATTAATTATTTTTGAAAGATCCGTAAAGGATATATTTTTTAAAAGAATAATTTTTTGTTCAGAATTAAGTAAAAATTCTTCAAAAAGTTGAAAGAGAGGTCTAGTGTTAGTTTTCTCTGTATTAATCAAATCCTCAAACAAATCTTGATAAAAAGAATAAAAAAAAATCAAATCTTTTTTTGATTTTGTTTCCTCAGCAGAATCGAACAAATCGAAAATGTTAAATGTTTCTAATTCTGCCATTTGGACCTGCAAAATATCATTTAGCATTTTTTCAACCTCTTGATCAGCCTTCTTTAAATTTTTATCAAGATTCTGATCTTTATAATTTATTTAAGCTTGAGTCAAGACAAATCTTTTGTCTAGATTTGCCTCGTAAGTAAATAAAAAAGCAGCAATATTTTCTAAGTTTTTATTTTTAAAAGCTTGTTCAATTAATAAATTCCTTGATTCAAAATCAACTTTTAAAAAAGATAAAAGATTTTGTAATCCAATTTCGCTAAATATTCGTTTTTCAAAATTATACACTCGTTCAATACTCTGATAACTTCCAGAAACGATAATTTTATTTTGAGAAATTTTAACTAAATTAAGTTTTTTAATAAAATTTAATATACTATTACTTATCTCTGAATTAATAATAAGACTGCTAATTACTTGCCACTCATAAACAGACATCAAATCAGCTTGAATAATTTTTTTGTGGATAAATAGATTTTCCAAATAAAAAAAAAGAGCAGATTTTGAGACGTCTTCTAAAGTCCAATTCTTTATGATTGCCAGTTGTGACTCATCAACGGTAAAAATTTCAAATAATGATACACTATTTTTAAAATGAGGAATAATATAAAGTAGTTCGATTGCTTGATTAAAACTTCCTGCCCACCTTAAATTTTTATTTTCACTATACAAGGTGCTGGGAATAGTATAATTTTTTTGATTTTCTAAAAAGCCCATATTGTTTGCCTCTATATTTACGATAATTTAAGGTAATACAAAAAATTTTATCTAAAGAAGATAAAATAAATTGTTTTCCTGATTATTACAATACCCTGAATACTCATATTCTGTCAATCCAATCCGCCTCTCTTATATTTGAATTTTATATTTTCTAAAAAAAGCATTTAAAACCTGACAAAAAATGCCTTACAAAAAATGCAAAACATTTTTTGTTTCAAAAAGCTTAACACCCGCTTCGCTTAAGATTTGAAACAAAAATAATATTTTTGTTTCAAATGCTTAACAAAAAAAGCTTGAGACAAAAATAAGATTTTTGTTAAGCTTTTTTTGTCAGGCTTTTTTTGTTTTAAACTTTGTTTTTGTAAGTTTTTGTATCTTTTCTTTATCTTTTCTACAAGAAAAGATACAAAAAGATAAGGAAAACCTTTTTTGTTTTTGATTTAAAATTGTTTTGTTTTATTGTTTGGATCTTGCCTGATTATAAATCTTATTTTTTGAAAATTATAACTATTTATAATAATTGCACACTTGAAGAATGCTTTAGGTAACAAAAAGAATTTTGCCGTGCAATTAAATTAGATGATAATCTTAATATATTAAAACTCCTTTTTTATTTGTTTTTTGCGTTCATATAAATAACGATTTAGTTAAATTTTTTTTATAATTTTTAATAGATTTGTGATTGATAAAAATCGTATTAAATCCGAAGTTACAAAGATTTAAATAAAAATTTATAATTAAGAATGTTTTTAGAAATTAAAAAGTTTGAACTTTTAGGTTGTTATAAATAATTTAACAAGTTAGAAGTTCAAGTTTTAGAATAAAAAATTCCTTAAAAAGAAGGTGTTCCAGCTGCACCTTCCAGTACGGCTACCTTGTTACTTATTCACCCCGTCACTAGCTCTGCCTTAGGCGCCCCTCTCCTAGAAAGGTTAAGTATTACAAAAAATTGTTTTTCTAATTTTGTGAATATTTATTGTCTATTAAAGATGTAAAATAAATTATTTTCCTGATTATTACAATATCCTGAATACTAATATTCTGTCAATACAGTCCGACTTTCTTAATCTCCCTTAATTGTATCCTAGATTTTTTTTAACTTAAAAAAAAAACTACTACAAAAATTTTTTTAGTTCTGAAAGACAAAGACCTTACACTGACCTGACACTGACCTGACAAAAACCTGACCTGACCTTGACAAAAAATGGAAACCATTTTTTGTTTCAAAAAGCTTAACACCCTAACAAAAACAAAGTTTTTGTCATTGAGACAAAAAAAGCTTCGCTTTTTTTGTTAAACTTAAGATTTGAAAGACTGACAAAAAATGCAAAGAACGAACCAAAAGAATAAAGAAACCACCTACTACTTATGGGTTTCCTGATATTTTACGTAATCGGACAGTTATTGCTCAAATTAACTTAGCTTAGCAGATCGATGCCAGGCACTTAAACATTACACTTGATAATCAACCAGGAACATCACATACCCTAGTTGCTGGTGTTGATCCATGTACTAATAAGCTTTTATTTACTAAGGTTTTTTATTCTGGCACTAAAACTAATAAATTTAGTTCAAAAAATGTTATAAAAATATTAAAAGAAACTATAAAAGAAAGAAAAATTTCTGAGGAACTTATAATACACTTCGACCGTGGTGGCCAGTTTAGTTCAAAAGAGTTCTTCGACTTTATCTCTAACCATCAATATCTTATAGGAAGTCAAACCTGTGGTGGAGCACCCACACGAAACGCTGTTATTGAAAGAATGATACGCACTTTCAAAAGTCAGTTAAAGTCTTTAAAGTTAGATTTGCCTACAAACGTGAAGCGAACCAGAGACCTACAAGCATTTTGTAATAAAAGGCGACACAAAATGAACACCGAGTCTCGGCCTGGTAAAGATCTAGGAATGACTCCTGTTGAGTTTGAGGAGCGTTTAAAAACAAGTACAGTTGTTGAACCCGATATTCTATTAACTAGTAACGACCCTCGATTCCCTGATTTCGGAGCGCTCGAAAATCTTAATCAATATAGACATCAAGTCAGATACGACTCTAAAGACATACCAGGGCCTGTTAAACAGCAGCTTGATGACATACAATTTTCCGCGGACATCGGTAGAGAGATAGCTTCTTCTACTAGTTATAAGATTGACCAAGCTTTAGAGAGACTCGAGAAGATTGACAATAACACAAAACCAAAACAAAGAAAAACTAATAAAGCGCAGATACTTAGAGATCCGGAGCCTAACAGTATGCTTGAAGATATACTTAAAGCTGATAAACCTAAAGGAGCTCATCAACTAACTTGGGCCCGCTTTCAACTTGCTTCTGTTATTTTATTTTTTTCTGGGCTACGTATAAATGAAATAGCTTGCATCAGAAAATAAATGATTCAGAGTATTATTGATAAGGGTCAAATGGATTTTTATCAAAGTAAAGTAAATAAATACCGAACGATCCGATTTACTTCCGTTGCTGTTAATGCTATCAAAGAGATTTTTATAAAAACGAACAAATTTGTTTTTGAGACTAATGAGGTTATTTTCCCTTTGCCCCCATCTGAAAAAACAAAAGTTGAAAAGTTCACTAAGAATGTAAATAAATTTTTAGCTGTTTTCGCCAAAGAACACCAGATCAAGGTTTCGAGTCATTCTTTTCGTATCGCTTATGTTACTAAATCTTTAAATCACACCACTGCTCATAAAGCTCAACAACTTATAGGTCATGCTGATATTAGAAGCACCATGAAGTACAGTAGATATATGCTTGATATCTCTGAAGAAAAAGAGATTTTGGATAAAATGTTTGATTAATAATAAAAATTAAAAAGCTTAAGCAATTTAAAACGTTTATTTTTTTAAAGACTCAACGTTTTAAATTGCTTAAGCTTTTTAATATAATTCTATTTTAGGTTTTTAATTTAATAATGAGTATTAATTAAAAATGGGCGCACTTTTCTTTTGTCTCTTTTCTTTTATCGAGTTTGCTTCTATTTTATACGTAAAGCTATCTTCACCAGAAGTGAACGTAAAACGGGCTACTTGTAACCTTTCTATCATAATATTGCGAGAAAGGCTCGCAGCAAAAGGGATACCTGTGTTATAGCGGTCATTATATGGATTTAATTTTTTTGCTGGGTCTACGGGAATTAACGTAAAAGTCAACTCTTCGATTACAGCAATACGTTGTGCATCGTTTGTGTTACTAATTATTAAAGATGTTACAGTTGGTCCCGTCGGGTCTGATAAAGCTTCCACCTCAGATTGAAGAAGAAAGCCACAATTTTTATAAAAAGAATCGTTTTTTAATAGGAGGTTTTGGACTCTAACCCCAAAATAGATTTTACCTGTGACTACACTCTTTGGGTCTGACGCGTCTCTTAAAACGTTTACTGTTTTTTCTCCGAAATAATATGAATATTCACGCATAATAATTTATTCACTCCTTTTTTATCTTTGCGCCAAAATAATTGGACTTTCTAAGCCGTTTACCAGCAATACTGCTTTATAGAATTCTACTTTGAAATCTTCTTGATAATTTATTTTATTTGGTTCAATCGTTGACAAAGGAACACTTCTTTTTGTTTTATTTACACGATTTATTTGGTCTGTTATAGATAAATTTTCTACTTCAAAAGGCTCACCTATTATCTCAAAAATTGACTTAAACAAGTCTTTTATTTCTGCTGAATTTTGACCAAAAACCGTTGTTTTAAAACGTTTATCACTACTTACATAATTATATCTTTGAGTACCATAACGATATGTTTTATTTAAAATAGTTACACACTTTGATTTTAAACTTTTGATATCTTCTGATGTCAGTTCTTCATTCTTTTTAGGTAACCTCAGCTTTATTTGTGATCTACGAGGCTTTTGTGAAACTTTTTGCTCTTTAAAGAGAAACGTTAACGTCGGGAAATATGTCGACACACTATTCCATTTGTAATACGATTCGCCTACTATTTGAAGCGATACTTCCTGTGCAATTTCTTGAATTAAGTCCTTCTTCCACTCATCCAAAAAGTCTTTTAGATCATCTAATTGCTTAGTTAAAAGATCTTCTATACTTTTTGGTAACGATTTCACTGCAACTAAAATTTGGCTTACTGTTGTGCTTATGTATGTTGTACTCAATGTTATCTCACCCACACCTGTTGCGATCGTACCCAGTAACGGTAAAATTGTCGAGTTATAAAATAACTCACCTGCTGCTACTAAAGCTCCCGTTTGTGTTGATAATTCGCTTGTTATGTTAAATAATAATGCTTCAAATGAGTCTGCCAGATAAGTTTTTAAATCTGTTTTCGCAACTTCTACACTTTCTAAAATTTTAGTTACACTTTCTAAAATTAAGCGTTTTACTGATATTGAGAATCCTTCTAACAAATTATCTAACCTTAACGATCTTTCTGTTACTTTGTTTTGAATAAAAGTGTTGATTTGATTTATTAGCGTTTCTACAGTATCGAATCGACGGTTAAACTGAAGTAGTACCACTTGTCGATTGTCTAAAATTGTAGAAGTCAATTTCTCAAAGGTTTCTTGGCCTTCTGCTTCTAGCGAAGAAAAGTTAGATATTAATAAATCTCTTAACCGACGAAATTGAGTCTTAATCAAGTCACTTAAAATATCTAACTTTGCTTTTATTTCTGTACAACACGATTCCAACTCAGTTGATATTGATATTAAAATTTGACTATTTTCTCTTTCTTGTTCCAATAGTGTCTCCAAAGAGGGTGTTATTAAAATGTCACCTTGAGTCACTCGGTCTATAAATATAGATGTTTGAGCATTTATAAAACGAGACAAATAATGACGCTCTACGTTCTCGTCTTCACCTTGAGTTAAAAGTTGAGGCAATGGACCTAAACGGTCTAATTCTCTTCGAGTCGAAGGGTTTTGTCTTAAAATCCTTTCTGTGTTGTTTAAAATCTGTCTTTCATTTACTAAATAATTACGAGCCGTGCTTTCTACTATAGATAGATTTGATGCCAAGGGGTTGCCCTTTTTGGTTTTAGTTCGAGCCATAAATTTTAGATTTTATTTTAGCTATATGCACTATAGTGTAAATAGTATACTACAAAAAAAGTTTTTAAAAAAGTTTTTTATATTCTTTTTTATTTTAATAAGTTTTTTTTAATTAAAAGTTTTTTTTAAATAAAACTTTTTAACTTAAAAAAAAATATTATCAAGATTTATAAAAATTGTGGCGAACCCTTAACTAAAGCTAGGGCCTAATACTGTACTTCTTAGTCCTAAATAAAAAAAGGGTTATTCTTAAAGTTTGGGCCTAGTTTAACGTTTTGGGCATTTACGTGTATATCTTGGCCCAAAACTAAAGTTGAGTTATTTTAAGATTTGACAAAAATAGTTTTTTAACTTAGAATAATATTGGACCTAGAATTGCAATAAACAAACCAAAAAAAATTAATAATTATGAATTATTCTTTTTATATTATTACAACTGTTTATAAAGTAGATATACAAGAAGGAGAGAAAATTGTAACAACTCGAGACCTGCCTGAATATCACAAGAATTTAAAGAAGTTTAATTTGGGAACCGTTGTGGCAATTATTAATAAAATGTCTTGCTTAATTATGATTGAATTTAAACCAGAAGACTTTTTTGATTTTCAAAAAGTTTTGGGTGATCCTGAAAGTTTTATTTATCCTTTCGTTTTTATTAGTTCTTCAGAACTAATTTTAGATAATTTAAGCAATTCTTCTCAAAAAACACAACGAGTTAATGTAAAAACCTTTTTAGATGAATAAATTTAACAAAGTTTTTGTTTTTATTAAAAAAAGAAAGTAAAAAAATTTATGTATGTTTATTAATTAAAGTTCAAAAAAATTATGTTTAATAACACTACTAGTAGTATTAAGAATAGCGGAGCTTCAGCAAATTTAAGACCTTCCAATAAAGTGGTACCAAGTTCCTACTTTCCTAATTATGCTAAATTGTTCGCTTTACGCTTCGCATATAATCCTTTACTTACTAAATTTAAATCCTTATTAGAAATATTAACTTTAGAAAAAGACCAGTTAGAATCTAATTATCGTGAAGTGGTCAGTGATAGAAAAAATTTGGTTTTATCAGAATACTTTCCCTTAGAGCAGAAGGAATACATAATTTTTAACCCTGAGGACTTCAAAACGTTTTGGTTAGAAATTATACGTTATTGTCTTCAAGTCAGTGACTTTTACACCGATGAAGCTGAAAAAAAAAAAGAGTTGATCGAACTTCAAAAAACTTGTGCGAACCTTCAATCGCAAAACATACAAACCGATTAAAAAAAAAAATAAATAAGGAGATTTTGATGGGAATGGGTTGGTATCATGAAAAATATAGTCTTTTTGTAAGATTAAAAAAAAATTCTTCGAATCAAAATATTATACAAGGGCAGCATTTTCGATTTTTATGTAATCGAACAGTAGACCCTGAGTCCACTTATGAAGAGAAACTTGAACAATTAAGAACAAACGAAAATTGCGCCTTAGATCAAGAAAAATATGATAACTGTCAGATACCTTTACCTTTCGTTGTAGTAAAATGCGCGGATTTAGAAGATATAACAGCTGAAGTGTCTTCTCATGGTAAGTTATTTTTCACAGAAGCCTCATATTTCGGTAATAAGGAAGGACACGAGGAACTCAAAAAAGAAAAAGAAGAAATCAATAGATGGGCAGATGAGGTTTTTGGTGTTTTCTCTAGCGATTCTGATGATAAATAACGACATTAAAAATTAAAAAAAAGAATAAAAAAAGGAATAAAGTAACAAAGAGTCAACAAAAAATAAAGTTAAAATCTTAAACAAACCTGAGACAAAAACTTGAGACCTGACCTGACAAAAACAAAAATATTATTTAAAACACTGACAAAAAATGGAAACCATTTTTTGTCAGTGTTTTAAATAATATTTTTGTCATAACTGCATTTTTTGTTTAATAACAAAATCACAATTAAGAGAAAGTTTTTTCAACATTCAAAGTTTTTTCTTTTATAAAAGCCGAAGAATTAAGTTGATATTTGTTTAAAAGAAACCTATTGTATTTAACTTTTTTAGAATAAAAAGTTAGGTCAAAATAATTACCTGGAAAAATTTGTGTTACTGTGCCCACTTGACCGCTTAATAATTTAAAATTACTATTATTTGATCGGACAATTAACCTATCGCCAACAAAAATATTATCAAATTTTTGTTCGCAAAGAATACAAAATAATTGTGACTTTTCTTTTTTTTCAAAAATTGGAGATTTTTTTTAACTAAAGAATTATCGTTTACTTTATTTTGTAAGAAAACCGTAAAAATTTTTGTAATTCCAATACTGCTTAGTAAAAAAACTCCACCTAAAAATAAAATGTTTAATGTTTTTGGATTTTCTTCTTTTTTTTGTAAAAGAGTACTTGGTTTGGGATCAATCCCTTGATAAATAATTTGTTTTGTTTCAGGAAACACGTCAGGGTTGATATATTCGTGATTTTCTAGCGAATTTTCAACAATAGGTCTACTGATGGTTTCTGTAAAACTACCTTTAAAGTTTGACATTTTTTTTTCCCCTTTTTTTTTCAAATATAATTTTATTGTATCATAATTTATTAAAAAGACAAATTGTTTTTTAAAGGTTTTTTTAAAAAAATATTATTAACGATAAAGAAAGTTTTTATAGTCTTTCTGACTTTTATTATCTATTAATTTCTTACTTAGTAACAAGTATAATAAACTTCAAAAAAGCCAAAACATTTGTTAGATATAGAAATTATAGCAAAATTCTTAGCAAAACACCTTTCTAGTTTTTCAGCGATCAATGCACCACAACAGATCGCTTATTCGGAGAGTATTGGAAACACGATTGCAAATGTTTTAACTTAAAAGGAGATTATTTTAGAAGAGGAATGTCTTAGTGCTCTTCATTCTTTTAAACCTTGTATAAACGGTTTTAGAGTAATGCATGAAATTCCTATTCCTGTAACTAACGGCAATTATTAAAATTATCTTGTTAATAACGCTGTTCATATTTGTAATATTTTAAGTTATAAATTAGTCACAGAATACCAACAAGATGCACCAATTAAAAAGTATCGTGGAAAACTTTTTAGGGTTTTATAGATAACAAGATGTTTAAGCGAAGCGATATACTTACAATGATAAATTACGTTAAGAACCAAAGTGTACCGAAGGATTACATTTTATGTCGGGGGTAAAGATCCGGGTATTTTAAATAGCTTTCTTGCAATTCTTGCCAGTAGGAATTTAATACTTGCATCTGTATTCCTTATTAGTTCTGCGAGACTTCTTTCACTTAAGAGTGATCCTTTAACTGGATTAATAGACCCAGACGTAGAACAACTTTATAAGGATATTGTGAGTCGTAGTCATAAAAATCTTAATGGTAGGATTACAAAAAAAGTTAACATTCTTACGCAATGATATTTGTTTTTGAAATAATGTGGAGTTTACTGTTCTATCGATTTACTAAAAAATTGACTTCAGACCTTGCAACTTAATTTTAATTGGAGATAAAAAAGTAAGTAAAAAAAAATAAAAAAATTAAAGGAGACAAAAATGTGCAGATATACTAAGTAAAAAAAAAATCAAATTTAATACCAACTTTTCGTGAGGGTGTTGCTGTAATTAAAAAAAAAAGATTATGCAGATGAAAAAGATCCACACAATTATAGCCGATCTTAAAAAAAAGGTGAAGCATTTTCGATAATTGAAAGCGGTCTTTCAGAATATATTTTTTGGTTTTAATAATTAAAAGGATATGTCTTAAATCTTGTGTTTGCAAAAAACTTTTTTTGAGTTACTATGTATTTTATAATTTTTTAAATAAAAGGCGTTAAAGTCCTTTTCAAGTTTTTTCTTAGCTATAATTAAAATTTGTCTAAATTCAATAAATTCAATATGAACCATCAACGACCATAAACTTTTTTATAAAAAAAAAGCAATCAAAATATTTTTTATATACAATAAATAGAAAAAAGACATTTTGATTTTTTCTTTTACAAATACAAGTATTATATAAACAAATTTTTTTATGGCTTTTAAAATTTTAGAAACATTAAAATTCAAATTTTTTGTAACTGACTCGAAATTAGTAGAAAAAATTTCAAATCGTTTAAACCCTTCTTTTCAATTAGAATAAGTAAACGCGCATTCTGAGATCAATTCAAATTAGCAAAATTAGTTAATTCAGCAACGTCGTCGTTCTATCTTTGAATTTAACCCAATGGGAATAAGAGTCGAGTAGGACTCGACCCAAACTTTTCTGCCACAGCATTTAAGTAAGGCGTATTTTGGTGTTACTATTACGGCAAAATTAAAACATACCAGTATTGGCATTAGCTTTAGTAAAAAAGGTGAAGTTACCTTTAAATTTCTAAAAAATTTTAACCCAAAAAATAATGAAGAAGTTACACCAGTGCCGGAAAACAAAAATTTTTTAAAGTCAGCAAAACATAATCAAAATTTATTATTACCAAACAATCAAAATTCAGTATTACCAGAAAATCAATACCAACCGATATTTCGACAGTAAGCGTACCGGCTGACAAAAGAATAGGGGACAAAATCACCATATTTTTATCGGCAGGTCAGGATTTACTAAATTCTGTTAATATTTAAGGTGGTAAAAATCATATTATTAATTCTATTTTTTATACAGCTCAGACTCAAAATCATCTTTTTGGTTTTCTTGCTACTATCAGAAAGGCTCTGCGCAAGAGTTAGAAAAGAAATACGGTGAGCCTTTTGTTAACATCAAACAATCTTTTGTCCATAACGTCAAAATGCTAATTGTAGTAGCTGAATTTTTTGTTGAACTAATAAAAAATCCACAAATAAAGTTTGCAAAAGATCACGCTTTAATACAATCTCTTTCAAGAGTTATAATACGTGATAATTATACTCGAGATGTATCAGGAAGAAATGCACCACTCTATGACCCTGCAAGTGCTTATATAAGTTCCGATAGCGCAAATATCCAGCTTTTAACAGTTATTATTCACCATACGTACCGGTGCGTTCTGGAGTTGAAGGAATTATACGGAATCTGAATGTCACATCTCTTACAAATCCTAATTATCTAAGTATTATTTTAAAAACTCCTGGTTTAGGCGAATTTGATACTATTGATAACAAGAAGATTAATCCGTATTTACGCTGCTTTTGGATCGATCTCTTGAAAACAGTTATTATGATCAGATCTATAAATTTCAGAATTAATGTAAGTAGAATGGTTTGCATTTTGTGCAGATTCAATAAGTTTCGGCTCAGTGACAATTATTGTCCGAGAATAATTGTTATCGTTAGATGTCATAGTCTATCTCCTTTGTTTAATAAAAATTAATCTAAAACCTAAATAATTACATAAAAAATATTTTTTATGTAATTGTTTAGGTTTTAGATTAATTTTTACAAAAGAAAATCATCTTTTAACAGTTTTTTTAAATTTTTTTTGTTTATAATATTTAAATCTAAAAAGTAATTTTTTAAAAAATCATGTAAAAAATTGTCAATTTTTAAAAAGAAAAAAAGATCTAAATTATTAAGACTTTTCTCTGTTTGGTTATATAAAAATTTAGCTAATTCCTTACGAAAAATTACAATAAAAAAACCGAAAAGTAACCAAATTTTTACTATTTTATCATTTTTCAAATTTTTTTTAAGAAAAAATATTTTGTTTTGATAGGAAAAAGATAAAAAAGAAACAGATAAAATTAAAAAAAGATATGCAATTAAAGAATAAAAATAAAGAAAAGCCATATTTTGTTTTTTTTAACGCAGATGGGACGGTGGCAAACCTTTAATAAAACCGACCACATTTTTTTGAGTAGATTTGTTTTCAAGTTGGTGCAACGATTCGAAACGCACAAAGTTTCGATGTTTCAAAAGAAAAAGCAAACAGCTCATAGAGAACTTAAAAATGTGACCAGAGTATATTCGGACTTGTTCGTTGGAGACTATTTTTGCCTTATAGCGAAGCTCCTCCTTCACTATACTGCTTAATTTTTGTTTTAAATTCGGTTTTTCATTTAAATTTTTTAACGAGTTATTTAATTGGTCTAAATTTAATTTGGTATCAGAATTTTCTTTTTGGATTTTATTTGATTTTATTTTAAATAAACTTTTTTCTAAAAGTTTTGCAATTTTATTATTTTTAAAAAACTTGTTTAAAAAATTAGTAGAAACTCCAAATAAAAGTTTAAATTTATTAACAATAATACCATTAAAAACAAAAAAGTCCAAAGCATAAACAAAAATAAAAAACAAAGAAGAACAAAAGATTTGAATCAAAATTATTTTATTGAAAAAACGTTTAAAATTAATTTTATTAGAAAAAATTAATTTTTTATTTCTATTTTTTTTTTTATTTTTGCTTGTTTTTTTTTTTTTCGTCATAAAAAAAATCATTTAAAAATAAAACACAACGATAATATACGAATAAATTCTTATATTATCGTTGTGTTTTTAAAGTGGATCAAGAATAAATATATTATCCAAACTTACCAGAAGTAGATGCTATTAAGAAAGCAGCATAAGTAAAAATATATCCAACAGAGAAATGTGCTAAACCAACTAAACGTGCTTGCACAATAGAAAGAGCAACTGGTTTATCTCTCCAACGTACAAGGTTTGCTAAAGGTGTTCGCTCATGAGCCCATGCAAGTGTCTCGATAAGTTCTTGCCAGTAACCTCGCCATGAGATTAGAAACATAAATCCAGTAGCCCACACAAGATGTCCGAATAAGAAAGTCCAAGCCCATACAGATAAACTGTTCATACCAAAAGGATTGTATCCATTGATAAGTTGAGATGAGTTTAACCAAAGATAATCTCTAAGCCATCCCATGATATAAGTAGATGATTCATTAAATTGATTAACATTTCCTTGCCAAATACCAAGATGTTTCCAATGCCAATAGAAAGTAGTCCAACCGATTGTATTTAGCATCCAAAAAACAGCAAGATAAAAAGCATCCCAACCAGAAATGTCACACGTACCTCCACGACCTGGTCCATCACAAGGAAAACTATAACCAAAATCTTTTTTATCTGGCATAAGTTTTGAACCTCGAGCATCTAACGCCCCTTTCACTAAAATTAAAGTAGTAGTGTGAAGTCCAAGAGCAATAGCATGGTGAATAAGAAAATCACCAGGTCCAATGGTTAGGAAAAGTGAATTGTTGTTATTGTTAATTGCATCTAACCAACCAGGAAGCCATAAACTTTGACTAGCTGAAAAGGCTGGACTGTTTGATGATGATAATAAAAGATCAAAACCATAAAGAGCTTTACCTTGTGCAGCTTGAATCCATTGTGCAAAAACAGGTTCAATTAAGATTTGTTTTTCAGGAGTTCCAAAAGCTTGCATAACATCATTATGTACATAAAGTCCTAAAGTGTGAAATCCTAAAAATAAACTTACCCAGCTTAAATGAGAAATTACAGCTTCTTTATGATCTAATATACGTGCTAACACATTTCCTTTATTTTGTTCAGGGTCATAATCTCTAATAAAAAAGATTGCTCCATGAGCAAAAGCCCCACACATTATAAAACCAGCAATATATTGATGATGAGTATAAAGCGATGCTTGTGCAGTAAAATCTTGTGCAAGAAAAGCGTATGGTGGAAGTGCATACATATGCTGTGCAACTAGTGATAAAATTGTACCAACTGCTGCAAGAGCTAATCCTAATTGGAAATGCAAAGAATTATTAACAGTATCAAATAATCCTTTATGTCCAGCACCAAGACCACCTGCTGGAGGAGTATGCGCATCAAGAATTTCTCGCATGCTGTGACCAATTCCAAAATTAGTACGGTACATATGACCGGCTAAAATAAAAACAACTGCAATAGCTAAATGATGATGTGCAATATCAGTTAACCAAAGACTTTGAGTTTGCGGATGAAACCCACCTAAAAAAGTTAAAATTGCATCTCCTGCGCCTTCTGTAGTTCCAAAAACATGATTTGCAGAATCTGAATTTTGTGCATAAGCTGCCCAATTACCAGTGAAGAATGGAGTTAATCCTTGTGGATGAGGTAAAGTAGTTAAGAAATTATTCCAACGAACGTGTTGGCCACGAGCCTCAGGAATAGCTACATGAACTAAATGTCCAGTCCAAGCTAAAGAACTTACTCCAAACAATCCAGCAAGATGGTGGTTTAAACGAGATTCTGCATTTTTAAACCAAGATAAAGATGGTTGAAATTTTGGTTGTAAATGAAGCCATCCAGCAAAAAGAAAAAGAGCAGACCCAAGAATAAGAAAAATAGCTCCGTTATATAAATCTTGATTAGTTCGCATTCCAATAGTATACCACCATTGATAAACGCCAGATGTTGAGATATTTACTGGACCAGAAGCTCCACCACGAGTAAAAGCTTCAACTGCAGGTTGACCGAAATGAGGATCCCAAATAGCGTGAGCAATTGGTCGAACATGAAGTGGATCACGACCCCATTGTGGAAAGTTTCCTTGCCAAGCAACATGAAAAAGAAGCGAAGATGTCCATAAAAAAATAATTGCTAATTGCCCAAAATGAGAAGCAAAAATCTTTTGGTAAAGATTTTCTTCAGTCATACCGTCATGACTTTCAAAGTCATGAGCAGTGGCGATCCCGTACCAAATTCGCCGAGTAGTTGGGTCTTGAGCAAGACCCTGGCTAAATTTTGGAAACTTAGTTGCCATAATTTTTAGAAATCCTTTCTTTAAAAAGTTTAAATTTAGTAACGCTTTAAGAAATAAAAAAGAAGATTTTATTAAACAAAAACTGAAACAAAAATTGAAACAAAAATACGGACATTCTAACAAAAACCTGACCTGACAAAAAAAGCTATAGACAAAAATATTATTTTTGTCTATAGCTTTTTTTGTCAGGTCAGGTTTCAATTTTTGTTTCATCTTCTTATCTTTTATTTGTAAAGGCGATAAAAGCGTTAATTGTTTGTATAAAAAGCATTATAAGAGCTCTGAGATAATACAATATTTAGTTTTTACAAAATTTAACAGAAACTGGGTTTTCTAACAAAAACTTAACAGAAAAGGTTTTTGTTAGTGGTTTGTCAAGATGAAACCTGACAAAAACAAAAATATTATTTTTGTTTTTGTTTCAAATATTATTTTTGTCATAACTGCATTTTTTGTCAGATGAGCGCAATCATGACAAAAAAACTGAAACAAATAAATTTTTTATTTGTTTCAGTTTTTTTTTGAAAGTTATTATTTATTTTTAGTAAAAGAGTTTTAACCCACAGCAATAATTCGAGCTAAGAAGAATGACCAAGTTGTTGCTATACCACCTAAAAGGTAATGCGCAACACCTACTGCACGACCTTGCGTAATACTTAAAGCTCTTGGTTGAATTGCCGGAGCAACTTTTAATTTGTTATGAGCCCAAACAATAGATTCGATCAATTCTTGCCAGTATCCACGACCACTAAACAAGAACATTAAACTAAAGGCCCAAATAAAGTGAGCACCAAGGAATATTAAACCATATGCAGATAACGCTGATCCATAAGATTGAATAACTTGAGATGATTGTGCCCACATGAAATCACGAAGCCAACCATTAATGGTGTTTGCACTCTGTGCAAAGTTTCCTCCAGTAATGTGTGAAACTCCTGTTTCATTCACAGTACCCCACACATCTGATTGCATTTTCCAACTAAAATGGAAAATAGCAACAGATAAAGCATTATACATCCAGAAAAGACCTAAAAACACATGGTCCCATCCAGAAACTTGACATGTACCGCCACGACCTGGTCCGTCACATGGAAAACGGAAACCTAAATTTGCTTTATCTGGAATTAAACGAGAACTACGAGCATAAAGCACACCTTTCAGTAAAATTAAAACTGTTACGTGAATAGTAAAAGCATGTATGTGATGTTAGTATTTGCTAAAAAAATACTAGGACTATATCTTTACTGTAACACAATATTAAAAATGCACTATAAAACACTGACAAAAAATGTAAACAAAAACCTGACAGGTCAAGTTTGAAACACTGACCTGATAAAAAAAGCTTGAGACCTGACAAAAAAAGCTTGAAACAAAAAAAGCTTCGCTTTTTTTTGTCAGGCTTTTGAAACAAAAAATGTTTTACATTTTTTGTCAGTGTTTCAAATCTTATTTTTGTTAAGCTTTTTTTGTAAGGTCAGGCTTTTTTTGTTTACCATAGATATTACATTTATTTTGTATTTAAAATTAAACGTTGTAATTTAATAATCGATTTTTTTGTAATAGGATATTTTTTCGTACGATAGCCTAAAACCCTTTTCCATCGATCAAAAAGAATCTTACGTTTCCCTAAAAAAGGATATTTTGTTAAATACTGAATTAATAATAAATGACTTTTTAAGCTGTTTGTTTCTAAGCGATTATATTTATCAGTGGAAGATCCATGTGTTATTTGGTAAATATTAGACGGAATTTGGAAAAGATGTTTGATTTGATTTAATAACTCTTTTTCTTGTTTTTGAGTTAAATAAAATTTCATTTTAATGTTATAAGACTGAAAATTATCTTTATTAAAAATAACAATATCTTTTGAGCTTACCCAAAAGCCAGCATCTCCTTCAAAGAAACCAGATAACCACGCATTTGTAAAACAAATAAGGGGTTTTGTTTTTGAAAATAAAATTGATACATTATATCTTTTATTAAACTCAGCAACCCAAATTTGAAATTGTTTTTGTTTTTTTACAGTGATTAAATTTCCATTAAATAACCAAATTAATCTTTTTAAACTTTTCAAATCATATACAGAATAACGCCAATAAATGGAGTTATCTTCTTTTACAATTTCCGTTACTTTACCAAAACCCAATCCAGTTCGAATTTTATACATTAATTGAACATCTTTTTGAATTATTTCAAATGCAAACAAAAACTTCGTTTTTGTCTCAAACTGGTTTTTTTGTTTTTGATCAGGCCATTTTAAAAAGCAACCTTCTGCTTCAAAAAAACCAATAAACCATTCTAAAAAAATGGGATTAGGATTAGGTTTATGTTGAGGTGTTCCAAATCGAATATAATTTTCAAAATCTAATTGTGTTAACAATATTTCGCGTGTAGTCTCTGAGGATCCTATTATAAATGATTTTGATATTGTCATTTTTTATGATTTATTTAAATACTGACAAAAACCTGACCTGACAAAAAATGCAAAGCATTTTTTGTTTTAAATAATATTTTTGTTTTTGTTTCAAAATGCCTGACCTGACAAAAAAAGCTATAGACAAAAATAATATTTTTGTTAAGCTTTTTTTGTTTCAAATGTTTTGCATTTTTTGTTTTAAATAATAGTTTTGTTTTTGTCACTGTTTCATAAATTGTTTATCTTTTTTTTAATAGTTTCCTGCTGATTAACCCTACTGAAGAGATTTTCTCTTAAACCTAAATGAATAAGAACTCTCAGATAATTAGGCAGTTCCAGCATATAGCGAAATTTTACATGATCCATCGAATTAAACCATAAAATCAGCAGTTCCTAATGAAATAGGCATCATTGCAACTTTTCCACCAACGGCAACAAGATCACCACCCCAGGTTGCACTTGTACCTGCTAAGGCGTTCGGTGCAGTTAACTGTGGCGCTAAAAAGTGAGTATTTTGAATAAATTGTGCAAAGACAGGTTGAAGTTGTATAGCTGTATCAGAAAACATGTCTTGAGGGCGGCCTAAAGCACTTAATGTATCATTATGAATATATAACCCAAAACTATGAAATCCTAAAAAGATACAAACCCAATTTAAATGAGAAATAATAGCATCTCGGTGACGTATTACACGATCTAACAAGTTATTGTAATTATTTGTTGGATCATAATCACGTACCATAAAGATTGCTCCATGAGCCCCAGCACCTACAATACAAAACCCACCTATCCAGTTATGATGAGTAAAGATAGAAAGTTGAGTTCCGTAATCTGTTGCTAAGTACGGGTAAGGTGGCATCGAATACATGTGATGAGCCACAATAATTGACAAAGAACCAAATAATGCTAAGTTAATAGCTAGTTGTGCATGCCAAGAAGTGGTTAAAATTTCATAAAGTCCTTTATGCCCTTCACCAGTGAAAGGACCTTTATGAGCTTCTAAAATTTCTTTTATACTGTGACCAATTCCCCAATTAGTACGATATTGGTGACCTGCTACTAAAAAAAGAACAGCAATAGCTAAATGATGATGAGCAGTATCGGTTAACCATAAACCACCAGTAACCGGGTTTAAACCCCCTTTAAAAGTTAAAAAATCACTATACTCATTCCAATTTACTGTAAAGAATGGTGCAAGACCTTTTGCAAAACTTGGATAAAGTTGAGCCATTAAATCACGGTTTAATAAAAATTCATGTGGTAGAGGAATCTCTTTAGGATCAACCCCTGCATCTAAAAGTTTATTAATCGGTAAAGAAACATGTATTTGATGACCTGCCCAAGCCAAGCTACCTAAACCTAAAAGACCTGCAAGGTGATGATTTAACATAGATTCTACGTTTTGGAACCATTCTAATTTGGGAGCAGCTTTATGGTAATGAAACCAGCCAGCAAAAAACATAGCACCAGCCATAACTAAACCACCGATTGCAGTACTGTATAATTGCAATTCACTAGTAATACCACCTGCACGCCAAAGTTGAAAGAAACCTGAGGTAATTTGAATACCTTGAAAACCACCACCAACATCGCCATTTAAAATTTCTTGACCTACGATAGGCCATACAACTTGAGCACTTGGTTTGATGTGAGTTGGATCACTTAACCAAGCTTCGTAGTTAGAAAAACGGGCTCCGTGGAAATACATACCACTTAACCAAATAAAGATAATACCTAATTGTCCAAAGTGTGCACTAAAAACTTTTCTAGAAATTTCTTCAAGATCAGTAGTATGACTGTCAAAGTCATGTGCATCTGCATGAAGATTCCAGATCCAAGTTGTAGTAGCTGGACCTTTTGAAAGCGTTCTAGAAAAATGACCTGGTTTTGACCATCTTTCAAAACTAGTTTCAGTTGGATTGCGATCGACTACAATCTTCACCTTTTTTGCTTCTCGCTCTGGTGGACTAATTGTCATCGAATATCTCCTAAAAAATACTATGAAGTAGACTCGGCCCTCGTTAAAAAAATTGTATTTAATTTTATCAAATTATAAGAATAAACAATTTTGTAATATCTATCTTTTTTTATTTCAACATTGTATTACAAACAAAAGCTGAAACAAAAATTGAAACACTGACACTGACAAAAAATGCAAACCATTTGAAACAAAAATATTATTTAAAACAAAAAATGGTTTGCATTTTTTGTCAGGTTTTTGTTTCAAATATTATTTTTTGTTAACCTTTTTGAAACAAAAAATGTAAACAAAAACCTGACAAATCAGGTTTTTGTTTACATTTTTTGTCAAGGTCAGGCTTAATATTTTTGTTCAAGTTTTTGTAAGTTTTTGTATCTTTTCTTTATCTTTTCTACAAGAAAAGATACAAAAAGATAAGGAAAACCTTTTTTGTTTTTGATTTAAAATTGTTTTGTTTTATTGTTTGGATCTTGCCTGATTATAAATCTTATTTTTTGAAAATTATAACTATTTATAATAATTGCACACTTGAAGAATGCTTTAGGTAACAAAAAGAATTTTGTAAATGTTGTTAAAAAAGTTTTTTATTTTTCTCAAATTATACCAAGTTTTTTTTAAGTTTTAGATCTAAACGAAAACCAAACAAAAATTGAAACAAAAATACTGGCAAAAATAGAAACAAAAATTGAAAGACTGACAAAAAAAACCTGACAAAAGATACTTTGCATTTTTTGTTTTAAATAATATTTTTGTTTCAAATGCAAAACAAAAAATGCAAAGCATTTTTTGTCAGCCATTTTTTGTCAGTCTTTCAAAAGGTTTTCCAAAGGTTTTCCAAAGGTTTTTCGAAAGTTTTCTGTATCTTTTCTTTCTATCTTTTCTTTGTATCTTTTCTTTGTATCTTTTCTTTGTATCTTTTCTGCAAGAAAAGATAAAGAAAAGATACAAAGAAAAGATACAGAAAAGATACAAAAAGATAAAGAAAAGATACAAAAAGATAAAGAAAAGATACAAAAACTTACAAAAACAAAGTTTAAAACAAAAAAAGCCTGACAAAAAAAGCTTCGCTTTTTTTGTTAAGCTTTTTTTGTCAGGTAAGCTAAAGTTTTTTTATTAAAAGAAAGCTGTTGTAGATACAGCGTGCCTGATTGAAGCGCACTAGATTGACGTTGAGATCATTCATACTTTTTTAGAAAAATTACGATTTTATCTGGATTTTTATCGGCATACAAAGATTTTACTAAAAAATCTGCAGATGTTTTTCCAACTTCTAAAAATCGTAAAACAACACCTAAACTATAAGTCGAAGAATAAGAGGGTTCTTCAAGATCAATAAGATGTTCACAATTCCCTATTGCTTGCGCAGCTCCTTCGATAATGTCTCCTTTTTTTGAAAAAGACGAAAAATTATTATTTTTCACGATACGTTGTACATTATACGCGCACTCTCGCATTAACATCAAATCTATTATTTTTTCCCAGTTATAAGCTGATAAAACATAATTATTTGTTTTTTCCTCAGAGACAATATAATGATAAAGAAATGCTCCAACGAAATGTTCAAAGTCCCAAGTCGATGTATACTCTATCAAGAAATCACTTATTTGAAAAAAATCAAAAAATTCTTCTTTTGAAGTAAATAAATGTAAGTAGTTAAAAGCTGTTAAATAATCTTCAAATTCTTCCTCATAATTTATGGGCCAATTTTTATTATCAGTTGCAGAAAACAACGGCTCATTGAATTCTGGAACAGCTTTCTTAACCGGCATTGAACGTGCTAATTTTTTATCGCTTGAATTATTTTTGTTAAATTCCATAAATATACAAATTATAAAGTTAAATTTCTTTTTAGTTTTATAAAAAACTTACGTAAGTTTTTTATAAAACTAAAAAGTGTTCTTTCAAAAAAAAAGAAAGGTAAATATCCTTAAAAAAGGAGGTGTTCCAGCCGCACCTATAGCTCTAACAAAAACTTAACAAAAATACCAAACAAAAACTTAACAAAAACGAAGTTTTTGTCTCAAGTTTTTGTAGGGTTTCACCCATTTGAAACAAAAAATGCAAAAGCATTTTTTGTCAGGTCTCAAGTTTTTGTCTCAGTGGGAGAGCATCTCGTTCCTTACGAGAATATTAACGTTACCCGCCTTCTTAACAAAAGTAGACCGAAGGGTGAAACAAAAACAAAGTTTTTGTTGCTTCCTACCAAGTACAATACTAAGACCACAAGTCCTAAAATAATAACAACCAATCGGCATTATTTCCCGAAAGGAAATAATTGTTGCGCAAACAAATCGGAGATTTGTAAGCGCAACCATGACCAAAGACTGCTTGGTTGAAAATTGCCTAACTCATTTATAATATTATCCGAATTTCAAGGTATAATTTTACTAAGCAAAACCTACAATTCATTTTGTTTTTACAAATCAGAAAAGTAGTAGACGCTGTTTTTAGATTCAATAAAATTAAAAACAGTGCATTAAGAACAAAAATGTTATTTTTGTTTCAACTACTTGACAAATTGATCAATTTTTATTTTTGTGTATCTAAAGCATTTATAAATTTTTGTCAATTTAGATTCTTATTATTCTTCAGATTTTCATAAGTATTCTCTGTTATATCACAGTAGGTTATACCTGCGTAAGCTTGTCCTCCTGTCGTATTAAGTTTAATTAACCTTATCGAGAAGATTGCCATAGATTTATCTATATTCTTAAAGAATTCGCGTTCATCAAGAATTCCATCAGGAGTACACTCCTTTTGCATATCCTTTTGATAATATTTGTAAAGATCTGCTATAGGAACAAAAGTATTATCTATAGCCATCAAATGACGTTTTATCCAGAATGATAAAAAGAATTCCTTGCTAAAAAAATTGTTAAAATTTATATCTTTTATCAAAAAGTTTGGATCTAATTTATTTAAAAGTTGTTGATAAAGGTATCTATCTACCACTGGTTTAGATACTTTATCATTATTGTCTGTTAAATCACAGTAAGTTATACCTGCGTATCCTCGACCACCTAATATTCTAACCTTAATCGGACGTATAGAGAACAATGTCATACATTTAACTATGTTCTTAAAGAAAACGCGTTCATCAAGAATTGCATTAGGAGTACACTCCTTTTGCATATCCTTTTGATAATATTTGTAAAGATCTACTGTTAGAATAGGTTTCCCGTGTCCTATCGTTAAATGGCGTTTTACCCAGAATGCTAAAAAAAATTTTTTTGTAAATGGATGATTAAAGTCAATGCCTTCTATCGAGAAATCTGGATCCAGTACCTTTAAACATTGTTCATAGAGGCATTTCTTTACCAGTGATTTATCTACTAGTAGTCGACTTACCGATAGATTATCTTTCACCAAGTCAGCTACCATTAGTGGAGTTCCTTGTGTTATTGAAAGGTTTCTTTTTTTTGTTTGTCTTGCTAAAAACTTTGTTGAAATAATTCTTGTTATTGATAAACCTATTTTTGAAGTATTTCCAGATACAACTCTTCTAAATTTTTGATTATTATGTTTTTCTTTATTTGTATTCATAGATTTCTTATCTTTATCCGTTTTTTTTAATTTATTGTTTAAAATTTAAAAAATAATTGTTTTGTTTTTTTGGTACGAAGTTTAAATATTTACCAATCTAAGTAAAAAAAAAAAAAAAAACAGAGAATCTTATGATTGGATTAAAAACGCCTAAAAAATTATTAAAAAAATTAAAGTCAAATTTACCACGAAAATCGCACAAATATCATTTAGAAACATACCAGAAAAAGGAGATAAACCGAAAACCTTTTCTGCTTGTGAAAAAAACATTATTTCTTTTTGCTCTAAAGGTACAAGAAAAGAGACGCTATTAAACATACTTTCAGTTTTATTCAAACTCCAACTTTTTTCATTATCGATCAAACGATCAAAAAATTCCCAGCAGCTTTCTTCGCAATTCTATTTAACATTAATAAACTGTTTCATAAGTAAAAAAAAATAAAAATCTGAAAAACTTTACAAAATCTCTTTTGATTTTATTATGTAAAAACTTTATATTAAAAACCTTTTTTAATTCCAAAATTTAAACACTGACAAAAACCTGACCTGACAAAAACCTGACAAAAAATGCTTTGCATTTTTTGTTTTAAATAATATTTTTGTTTTTGTTTCAAAATGCCTGACAAAAAATGCTTTGCATTTTTTGTCAGTCTTTCAAATCTTATTTTTGTTAAGCTTTTTTTGTCAGGTCAGTGTTTCAAGTTTTTGTTAAAAATTTCATTAGAGGTTTGTAAAAGCTGTGTTTTTAAAAAACATTTGATTTCAAACAAAAAATGTAAACAAAAAAAGCTTCGCTTTTTTTGTCAGGCATTTTTTGTCAGGTTTCAGGTTTTTTGTCAGTAACTTTTGACAAAAAACCCAGTTTTTATAAAGGGTAACAATTATTACGCATTTAATTTTGTTTTATCCTTGATTGTGTTTAATACTTTTTATCTACAATTTGACTTATTACATAATTTAAAGAACAATAAAAAAGTAATTAATTCTTTTCGTTTTCGTCGAAGAGACTCTCTAAAAAATATACTATTGCCTTTTTATTTTGTTCTGTAATAGTTGTTTTAATCAAATTGCGAATAGTAAATTTTTCCACATTTACTAATTTTAAAAACCGATAAAGGATTTTAACATTTTCTAAGGGTTTAAGATTATTGCAATAATCAATGTAGGGAGGAAACATTAAAGAATTCATAAATCCCAAAATCATATGATTTTTTGATGAAAAATTTACAATATTGTGACACTTTACAAAATAAAAAATATCTCGACTAATTGCTGGAGACTGTATAAAATCACCAATCATGCTCCAATCCTGAGAATTTAAATTATTTTTTGCTATTTCAATATTTAAATAATAATAAAGTACCGAACAAGTTAATTGGTTATAAGGCCAATTTTGAATTTCATCTCTTAAAAGAGGAGAAAAGCGATACATACTAAAAAGACGTTTTTGATCCTTAAATTCATTTAAAACAGTGATCAATAAAGAAGCTTCGTCCGAAGTCCCAGGAAAAAAATATTTTCCTTCTTTACCAAATAATTGACTCGGAAAAGCAGTTCGAAAATTTTGTTTATTTCGATACAATTCTATATCACTTGTTTCAAAATTATTTTCTTCAAAGTTTTCGGTAAAAGATTCATAATAGTCTGAAGTCATAAAAAATATTAAAAAATAAGTAGTTAATAAACCTTTTTGTTATTCTAATTTCAAAGTAATAAATTTTTTATTATTTTTTGATTTATTAGAATTTTTAATCATTGGAAAAGTTTTGATGAAATAAACTTTTATTAAATAAATATTAACTTTGTTTCATAATTGATTAATAGATACTAACAAAACTTCTAAAAATTTTTAAAGGAATTAAGATTCAAAAGAAAACTTACCGCTCCTAGAGAACAAATTCATTTGACTTTTTGGGTTTCTTAAATCTTCCAAAAAAGTTTTATAAGCTTTTCCTTTAACTATACTTTTAAAGGGACCTTGACCGTCTATAACTTTTTTAAAATTATCCAAATTATTTTGGAACGAAGCATCGTGTTGTAAATGAGGCAATTTTTTTTGTAGGGTATTCATTAAACGAGTAAAATTATGTATAAATGTTTCGCTGTCGCAGAGTTGAGCTTGATGAGCGCGTGAATCCTGTGGAAACATATGCATGCCCTTATGAATATAGGCTGCTCGAACCTGGGCCTTTGTTAGCAACCTTTTGACAAAGGCTTCTACTTTCGATTTGTCTACCGTGTCCCAGTCACTTGTCAGAATTAATCTATTAAATCTAGCACAATCATTTGCTCCAACGGCCATAGCCCTTATTTGCCCTGGAAACTCAATGGCAGTATCAGGCAACCCACTTTTTCTAAAATTGTCTATATCTAATTGAATACAATTCCGAATTGCGTCTTTAAACATTTCGAAGCTCTCGACAGAATCGGTCAAATGGCCTTCGTTCCATAATTTTTCCAAATAATCAATTGTTTGGTCCCCATTATAGATAAACCATTCGGGAATGGTTTTAATGGTTGAAGGCATGATATTATTTAGATCACTCGTTTTCTTTTTATGAGCAGTTCCACCAAGCTGATACGTACCAGCTTCCCGTTGTGTTAAAAGTAAAGATTCTAGCTGATTTTTTTGATTCGGATGTTCAGCTTCCCCTGAACGATATTCTAATAAAAAATCTAAACCTGGATTATTTATTACAAAATCTATAATAACATTATTTATAGCCTTTGTTATACCTTTGTTATGCTTATATCTACCATGTGTACCGTCAGCATTAAAAATTAATATAGGAATACCTTCTTTTGATTCTGCCCATTCCTGAAAATTAATGATTTTTGTTAACGGCTCCAGTCGCGAACTAGATGAAACCATTTCAAGAAACTTGTATACATTTCCTTCTACTTTCATGGTTTTATACTCCGGAAGAGCCAAAAGATATCGCTTTGATACTTGAATATCACTATGTTTAAGACTTGTTGTCATTCTTACAATGTTTCCATTGCTTACAGCTACTATAGTACGACTTTCCATCATCGTTAAAGTATAAGTTTCAGTATAGCTACGGAAAGAAAGTGGGGATCTCGCTCTATAAGAAGGACTTCTAAAAGGCGTGATAGTCATTTTAGGTTGTAACCCCGCAAAGACTACACGACCAGGTTGTGGACTAGAAAGAATGTTATCTTGTAAGCTCGTACTCATACTAATAATAGGTTTATTTGGTAAAGCAGAAAATTCAAGAATAGGATTTGCTACTCTAGAGACCATTGCCGTTTTTATAAGATCTGTCTTTATGATATTTTTTTGATTTAAAGGTATGAATGCACTCAAATAATAAAAAGGTAAAGTACTCACTAGAGCCAACAAAACAGAATCACCGAGGTTTTTCAAACTATAACTAAAGAGTAAAACTTTTCTATTTGTAAAACTTTCTAAGTTTGAGCCATAATAATTTAAATAAATTTAAGAGAAAATTTGATCTTCATCTTTTACAAGATACATAAGTTTTTTTAAGTTTTTGTTAATATTTTTTAAATTTTGTTATAAAAAATACGTTAATCATTTTAGACATGGCTTTCATGGTTTTTTTGGTAGTTATGGTAGAAAAACCATAAAATGGTACTAAAAATGAAATTTTTCATTACTAAATACTATTTATATTTTTGACCTTTAAGTATTTATTTTTAGAAATACTTAAAGGTCAAAAATATAACAATTTATAAAATTTTCTAACAAAAAATTTTGATTAATACTAAAACTGAGATGTCTTTATAAATTCCTTAAAAAGGAGGTGTTCCAGCTGCACCTTCCAGTACGGCTACCTTGTTACTTATTCATTCCTCCTTTGTTGTCTTTTGCTATACTTTATGAGAAAATTTTTAATTTCTTTCTATTGAAAAAAAAGTACTCTCAACTATTTTTTTATCCCCTAATATTGTATAACTGTTTAAATTTTTAATTCCAAAAAATTTTATCAAAGAAGATAAAAAAATTTGTTTTCCTGATTATTACAATATCCTGAATACTCATATTCTGTCAATACAGTCCGCCTCTCTTATATTTGAATTTTATATTTTCTAAAAAAAGCATTTAAAACCTGACAAAAAATGCCTGACAAAAAATGCAAAACATTTTTTGTTTTGCATTTAAAACAAAAATATTATTTTTTGTTTTCAAATAATATTTTGTCAGGTCTCAATTTAGTTGTTAAAAAAAAATCTGTTTTGTTAATTATATTCTACTACAAAATAGAATCTATTTTCAACTATATTTTTTTTAATTAAAATAAGAATTTTTTATATTTTTTTATAATATTTATTTTTTTATGATATTTATTTTTATTAAACCAACACTACGTACAAAGATAAAATGTTGGTTTGATCAGCCAAAATTTGATTTAAAATAGGCAAAAGAGCATATGTATCTTCTAATGACCGAAGATTCTTATTAAAAGCAACTTTTTTATATACACTGATTAGTTCTCTTATAACTGTATGTTAATAGATGTCCAAATAGGTCAAAACCGGAATAATCTGTTTTTATAGATCTCATATCACGTGTTACAGAACAACTTAATATGGACGAAAACTTTTATTTTAAAAATCATACAGCAGTTTTGCTATTCAGGAATTAAATTTCTTTTTGCCTTTATTTTTATTAAATGTATTATTATTATTATGGTTATTAGAGTTTATTTGTAAAGGAATGTCAGATAAGCAATTAAATAAGCGAGTTTGCTTTGCATAAACTTATGTTAATAAGAGTTAGCAAAACGACTCTATACATTTAGTTTAATATATTTTATATTATTTTCGGAACAAAAAAAGCGAAGCTTTTTCTAATTGGTAATCTTTTTTTTAGATAAAATTTGTAATTTGTATATTATTTCGGTCAAACACAATAGGATCTTCATTTATTTGAGCCTTATTGTTATGTACTTTTTTGATCTTTAAAGAATACAAAAAAAACATTATATCTTTTTATTATATTTCAGTTTGAGACTTTTGTTAATACTTTAGGATAAAAGCTCTCGCCAACCGCTTTTAGAATATCGTAAATTTAGTTGATCACACAGTTAAAAATAAAATTGACATCCAAATTATTGAAAAAATCTCAAGAAGTACTTATATAATAATTAACATGGAACTATAAAAACTATTTTAAAATTTTTTTCTATCAAATGTTTTTTTTCTTAAAAAACAATAAAGTTTTAGTGTATTACAATTAATTTAACTCAACTCTTTTAAGTTAATATAAACAATTGACTGATTTTGACGGAATTTTTTTATTTAACGTTCTTAAAATATAAATAAAAATACTAAAAGTATCAGTAACAAAATGAAAGTCCTAAGCTTTTTAAGTTAAGTGAGCTTAAATAATTTTGATTCAATTATTTTTTTTTTTTACTTGCTAGATTTAATCAAATATATTATTTTAATATAAATTTTTACCACTTTTACTTTTTTTAGCAAAAAAACTTAACAAAAAAGGGATACTACCATTTGAAACACTGACAAAAAATGTAAACAAAAAAAGCGAAGCTTTTTTTGTTTACATTTTTTGTCAGGTCTCAAGTTTTTTGAAATTTAAATTTATAATAAATAAGATTACTTTAAAAATTTGTTTTTAAACACCAGGTCTTCCGTATTTTATACGCTTATCATTATAGTTTTACCAAATGATGAGAAATTAATAAAAATTTATTAGCAAAATAAAAAACTGTGGAATGAAAATTGTATTCAAAAAAGAGATCTTAATATGATTGAAATTTATACAAGATTAAACAAATTTATGAATACGAATTAAACAATAAACAAAATAAAATATTTATTATTTACTCTTCTTTAAAGTATATTTAAAGAAGAATAAATAATGTGACTTGCAAAAACCTACAACATTGTTATGTTAACTAATTAAACACTCTTTATTCCACACCAGATCTAGAATTTTTCGCAGAACGACTTTTTGTTATAAACCTGTAACAGGGATTTTTGCTTACTCTGCAATTTTTGGTTGTCCTTCATTGATTGCGCTTACAAATCTTAAACAAACCTTAAACAAACCTTAAACAAACCGGTAACAAAAACGAAGTTTGAAACACTGACCTGACAAAAAAAGCTTAACAAAAATAAGATTTTTGTCTATAGCTTTTTTTGTCAGGTCAGGCATTTTTTGTCAGTGTTTCAGGTTCGTCAGGGTTTGTCGAAATTTATTTGCGCAATAATTGAATGATCTTTTCTTTATAAATGAATTTATAGAAAAATTAATCAAGAGGTATAGCGGTTCCCTTAGAATTATACTAAGTAAATATCATAACTATAAAAATTGTTGTATTAATAAAAACAATATTCTTTATACTCACGTAAACCATTCTAAAAATTCTAGTTCTAGTCTAGAACGTATACTTTAAGCAGGTTTCAAGAATTTTGAAAATTTTACTTATTGTATAACAAGTAAACGGTATCCTCGTATTATATGTGGAGTCATTGGAATAATCCTTAACTCTAAAGAGCCCGTATCTAAACTGCTGAACGGTGAAAATTTGTATGTTGGGGTCGAGATATTTCATTATTTTCTAAAACCCTATCTTCCAATAATGGATATAATTAGAACCAAAGGTTACGTGAACAAATATATTTCTAGACAAAATATCTTGGTAACTTTTGTTTTTGTGTTTTTCCAGTTTAAATGAGGTAAAAATTTATAACAATAGAAAACGGCCATTTAAAATACCAGATATTTTTGAAAATTTAAAGCTTTTTATAAAGTGCATATTTTGAAAATTCTTGTATTTTATGAAGTCCCGGAAACCAAAGCAAAAACTTTAACGAACAACTTTTATTTATCTGAAAATTTTAGATAATTTTTTCTATATTTTGGAAACTTTTTTCTGAAAAGAAATTGTATGTTCCGTCGCTAAAATTTCTTTTTAACATATAACCTTCTTTTTTTTTTTTTAGCAATTTTTCTAACAAATGAAAAACGTTTTGATTTTTCTATAGCCAAAACCCGTCTATTTCACGGGTCGAAAAGAAACTCGGAAAAAAATTTATTTAGATTATTCGAAACGTTCGCAAGGCTTATTAAATCGTCAACTAAAATTAGATAATCTTTTCTCAAAGACTTAGCTAAGAAACTTTGATTTGTATAATCCTCAATAATTTCTAATTAATAATAGAGTACTAATACGGGTTCACTAATATAGGTTCACAAGAGGTTCACAACATCTACGAAGAGTTTTATAAATTTCAAGATCTAGGGAGTTTTTCGGAAGAATTATAAATCTGCCTCTTAAAAAATTATCTAAAGTTGCTATAATACTGTGATCAGGAAGAAGAAAGTGATCGGCCAGTAATTCGATTGTAGTACCGAGGCGCTTATTATGATGGTTGAAAGATTTAATCAAAATCTCGAGATAGAATAAATCGTTCATTTTATTAACTTTTTGCTTATAAAATAGTAACAAAAACCCGACAAAAATATTAGTATCCAAACGTGACAAAAAAAGCGAAGCTTTTTTTGTTTCGCTTTTTTTGTCAGGTCAGGTTTCAGTTTTTGTTAACGGTTTGTTTAAAGTTTGTAAAAAGTTTTAATAAAATTTTACCAAATTTTTTTTGTTTATTCAGCAAAACTTTATGAAGGCAAAAAGAATTACCAAATAAAACTTTTTTAAGTATCAAAAGACAAAGACTTTAATAAACTTTCTTACAAATTATAAAATATCTTTATATTACTTTGATTGGACTAAAATTATTTATACTCTTTTTTTATCTGAACTTTGTGCTATCATAAAAAAGGAGTTTAATTTTTTATAAAACTAAAGACTTTAAACTTTTATGGGAGAACACTTAAAATTAAAGATACACTTATCTTTTATCGTATATTTTTTTTACTTTTAATAAAAAAATAACTTTTAGTTTTAACTTGGTACTATATTATAAAAATGACAACAAGATAAAGTTTAAACAATTCAAAAAGTTTTACCAAACGAAAACTGCAGTTAAAATCCTGACAAACCGTTAACAAAAACAAAAATATTATTTTTGTTTTTGTTTTAAACTTCGTTTTTGTAAGTTTTTGTATCTTTTCTGAAAGAAAAGATAAAGAAAAGATACAGAAAACCTTCGGAAAACCTTTGGAAAACCTTTTTTGTCAGGTTTTTTTTTTCAAGTTTGTTTAATATTTTAAAAGCACGACAAAAATTGAAACAAAAATCATATTTTTGTTAGATTTCTGTTAAAATTTTTGGTTACTATTTTGTTTTAAATTTATAATTTATTTTTAAGCTTTTCTCAAACAAAAACCAAATTTTTGTAGATTTTCCAAAAAGAACAGTTAGAAAGCCTTCTTATTTTATTTTTTCAGAGGATTTATTGATTAAATTCTTTAATTTTAAAAACAAATCGAATCAAGAAGCAAACAAAATTATACAAATTCAGAAAAAAGTTTTCTCTTTACATTGTCTACGCCGATGTATGACCTGTCTAGAAAAATCCGAGACAAAATGAAGATAAAAAAGTTGTTAATTAAGGCAAAACTAAAACAAAATTTGAAACCTGACCTGACAAAAACCTGACAAAAAATGCTTTCCATTTTTTGTCAGTGTTTCAAATATTATTTTTGTTTTTGTTTCAAAATGCTTTGCATTCTTTGTTTCAAAAGCTTGAAACAAAAAAAGCCTTACAAAAAATGCGAAGCTTTTTTTGTTAAGCTTTTTTTGTCAGGCTTTTTTTGTCAAGCTTTCTTTGTCAGGTCAGTACTATCCTTTTTTTGTCAAGTCAGGGTTTGTCAAGTAGGACTTGTCTAGATTTTTCCAGTTCTGTCTTATCTTTTAATAGAAAGCTTTTTGCTTCTATACTTGAATAATCTTCAAGTCTAATTTTCTACGATTTGTAAGTCACTCTTCAATTTGGCTTACTTGATATACCTTTAAAATAGGAATAAATAATAGATAAAAAACTAACAATTTTTTACAGTTTTTTTATCTCTTATTTGTTTCAAAAGGATTCTTATCTTATCGTTTATTACTCAATCTTGTTTTATGATGATTGATTTAGTTAAATATCCTGTATTAACAGAAAAGTCTGCTAGGTTAATTGAAAATAATCAATATACATTTGATGTTGATTTAAGACTTAGTAAACCACAAATAAAAAAATTAATAGAAGAATTATTTGAAGTAGTTGTTATTTCCGTTAATACACATCGACCACCTCGAAAAAAAAAACGTCTTGGATTATCACAAGGGTTTAAAACATCTTATAAAAGAGTAATTGTTACGGTTAAATCTGGACAATCGAGTAAAATTTTTCCTGAAATTTAATAATATATTTAACTTTTACTAATAACAAGAATAAATATTCATAGTATCGATAAAATAAACCTTTGTTTCGCTAACATCCCTAACAAAGACCTGACAAAAATTGAAACAAGAACAATTCTTTTTTGTTTCAATTTTTGTTTTCGTTTTTGTCTCATTTTATCTTCTAACATCTAAAAATAACTGATCTTTAGATGCTAAATAATCACAAATTCTGAAAAATAAAAAATAAGATATAAAACTAGTTTTTATTTTATATTTGTTTCAATTTTTATTAGAGATTTGTGAGCTTCGGCATTACATAGATGGTTGCTATTGTTTTAAGTTTTTGTTTGAATTTTTTTGTTTGAATTTTTTTGTTTTAAGTTTTTTTGTTTTACGTAGTAAAACAAAAACTTAAAACAAAAAAATTCAAACAAAAACTTAAAACAAAAAATTCAAACAAAAGAAGCTCCATAATTGTTGCGCTTCTTTTACTACGTAAAATAATTAGCAACCAAACCTGACAAAAATAATATTTGAAACAAAAATATTATTTAAAACAAAAAATGCTTAACAAAAAAAGCTATAGACCTGACAAAAACAAAAATATTATTTTTGTTTTCGTTTCAAATCTTATTTTTGTTAAGCTTTTTTTGTCAGGCATTTTTTGTCAGGTTTTTGTTTCAAATATTATTTTTGTTAAGGCCTTTGGTTTCTTTTCGATGTAAGAAAATTATGTTAATAAGGCGATGTATAAAGAATATTATTTTTAATACAATTTATAAAAATATAAGTTATGGGCATTCGTTTTTATAGAGCTTATACACCTGGTACAAGAAAACGCTCAGTATCAGAATTTACAGAAATTACGAAAATTAAACCAGAAAAAACGTTAACATCTTGGCAACCTAGACCGAAAGGTCGAAATAATAGAGGAATTATTACAAGTCGTCATCGAGGAGGTGGGCATAAAAAGCTTTACCGTCAAATCGATTTTAAAAGAAACAAGTTTGGAGTTATAGCAAAAGTGGCTGCTGTAGAATATGATCCAAATAGAAATGCCCGCATCGCTTTATTAAATTATCAAGATGGTGAAAAAAGATATATTATTTATCCTCGTGGATTAAAAGTTGGTGAAACTATTGTGTCTGATATTACCGCTCCTATATTAGTAGGAAACTCTTTACCTCTTAATAACATGCCTTTAGGTACAGAAGTTCATAATATTGAATTACAACCGGGTTGCGGTGGACAACTAGCACGAGCAGCTGGTTCTGTGGCGCGACTTGTTGCAAAAGAAGGAAAATTTGTAACACTTGCACTTCCTTCTGGCGAAAGTCGACTTGTTTCAAAAAACTGTTGGGCAACGATTGGTACAGTTGGTAATATAGAAGCTACTATAATGACTCTTGGAAAAGCTGGACGTAAACGTTGGCTAGGTAAAAGACCTGCTGTACGAGGTGTTGTTATGAATCCTGTTGATCATCCTCATGGTGGTGGAGAAGGTCGAGCTCCAATAGGTCGAAGTCATCCTGTTACTCCTTGGGGTCGCCCGGCTTTAGGACAACGAACTCGAAAATCAAAGAAATACAGTAATTCATTCATTTTACGAAGACGAAAATAGTATTTACATTCACATAAAAATTTTTATACAAAAAGAGTCACCTAACATCTAGACATTGCAAACCTCTAACAAAAATATCATTTTTGTAGGTTTTTGATGCGAAGCACTTTTCTTGTAGAAAAGATAAGGAGTGAAACAAAAATGATATTTGAAAGACTGACAAAAAATGTAAAACATTTTTTGTCAGTCTTTCAAATATTATTTTTATCAGGTTTTTGTAAGTTTTCTAACCTGACAAAAAATGCAAAGCATTTTTTGTCAGTCTTTTAAACTTCGTTTTTGTAAGTTTACCTTCGGAAAACCTTTGGGAAATTTTTTTTGTCAAAGCGATGTCAGGTTTACAAATAAAAGATAAAAAGATGAAACAAAAATACTGACAAAAATACTGACACTGACAAAAATATTAGTATCACTTTTTTGGTTGTTCTTTTACTAAATCAAACAAAAGAAGCACTTTGCAGTTAAAATCTGAAAGATTTTAAAAGCATCAAAAATATTAGTATCCTAACAAAAACCTGACCTGACAAAAAAAGCTTAACAAAAATAAGATTTGAAACAAAAAAAGCTTAACAAAAATAAGATTTTTGTCTATAGCTTTTTTTGTCAGGTCTATAGCTTTTTTTGTCAGGCTTAATATTTTTGTTTTTGTCAGGTAAGGTCTCAAGTTTTTGGAAGGGATACTAAGTTTTCCTTATCTTTTCTTTCAGAAAAGATACAGAAAAGCTTCGGAAAACCTTATCTTTTCTGAAAGAAAAGATACAGAAAACCTTTTGAAACAAAAAATGCTTCGCATTTTTTGTCAGTGTTTCAGTATTTTTGTTTTTATTTTTGTTTCAATTTTTGTAAGGTATGCCCTACAAAAACTTCATTTTTGTTTGAAATATTTGAATTTTATAAAATAAAAAAATGTTACTTTAGGATTTAGGAAAAAGTATTTTATGTCACGTTCATTAAAGAAAGGTCCTTTTGTAGCCGATCATCTGTTAAAAAAAATTGAGAAGTTAAATGTAGACGGAGAAAAAAAAGTAATAGTAACTTGGTCACGATCTTCAACTATTCTACCAATTATGATTGGTCATACAATTGCTGTTCATAACGGTCGTGAACACATTCCAATATTTGTTACTGATCAAATGGTAGGTCATAAATTAGGAGAGTTTTCTCCAACACGGTCTTTTCGAGGCCATATAAAAAGTGATAAGAAATCAAGACGATAAAATTAAACATAAAAAATATCAGAAGATCTTTGTTTTTTGTAGTTTACTATGCTTTGCTTTATTTGAAGTGTAAAAGATAAAAGAAGTAAAAAAAAAACAAATAAAATATCAAATAAAGTACAAAAAACAAATGTCTACAACGATATAATGTTCTAAAAAACACCTTTTTAACATTACAAACATAACCTTCTAACATCGCTTTTGGTTTCTTTTTGATGTCTAGATGTCAAAAAAAGATACTACATTCTCTTTGATTCCTTTTCAAGCTATGGAATGTCTGTAATGTTAAAGAGGCCATGTTAAAAAGAACTTAGAAAAAAAGGAAATATATTAGTCACATCACGAAATTCTGTAAGTAGTGAGGTGAGTTTTTTTTGATATATTTTTTTTGATAAATAAAAATTATCGTTTATATCAATGATTGCGCTTCTTTTATTTTACTATGTAAAATAATCAGCAATCAATGATATCACTATATAAACTAAATAACCGAAGTTTTACATAGTAAACTTAGGCTGTGAGAATATAAGTGATCTTAAAAAAATAAATATAGTATCTTATTATGGGACAAAAAATTCATCCTCTTGGATTTCGACTTAATATTACTCAAAATTATCGGTCTCACTGGTTTGCTAAAACAAATCAATACCCGCAACTAGTCATTGAAGATCAATTTTTGAGACAATCTCTTTCTGAACAATTTTCTGATGCTGGAATATCTACCATTGAAATTCAAAGAAAATTAGACCAAATAAAAATTGAAATAAGTGCAGCACGACCTGGTATTATTGTAGGACGAGATAAAAATGGTCTTGAACTTTTAAGAAAAGATTTAACTAACAAAATTAAAAGAAATCGAGCTCAAAAAAATTATTCAACTGTATCTTCAAATAATTATAAAAAAACTGAAAATCAAAATAAGCAATCCGTACAACTTTCAATTCATATTACAAAATTAGCTAATCCAAACGCAGAAGCTTCTTTTATTGCTGATTTTTTAGTAGAACAACTTGAAAAACGTATTGCTTTTCGTAGAGCTTTAAGACAAGCAATTCAGCGTTCTCAACGAGCTCGAGTAAAAGGAATAAAAATACAAATATCAGGTCGTTTAAATGGAGCTGAAATTGCTCGAACTGAATGGACACGGGAAGGTCGTGTTCCTTTACACACACTGCGAGCTGATATTGATTATTCTTATAAAACTGCAAAAACCATTTATGGTCTTCTTGGTATAAAAATTTGGGTTTTCAAAGAAGAAATTCGAACTTATAAAGAAAAAACTAAAAAATAAAACTTATAAAATTCGCACATTGTGAATTTTCTCTAACCTGACAAAAAATGCTTTGCATTTTTTGTCAGGTTAGAGAAAATTCAACTTTTGATGATCTTAAAAGGCAACAGCTTGTGAAATCATCTTTGAAGTAAGTTGTTATCTTTAAAATATCAAACGAAGCAAGATTACTTTAGTTTAACTGTTTGAAACTTTTACATAACTGATAAAACATTGTTTTATTAGTTATGTAAAACCATAGTTTAATAAAAATTTCTAAGTTTTACTGAACTGAGAAAATCTTATAGAGCTTTAGCTTTTTTCTGCTTATTTCCTTTAAAAGACAAAGTCTTTCATAGGAAATAAGTTCAATAATTAAATCGTTTTTTCTTTTGGAAAAAAGTAGGTTCACAAGCTTATTTTATTTACTTGTTTATTCTTTTTTCAAAAAGAATATCGAAAGTAGTGCCATACACCTTGACTGACCTTACAAGAATACTGACAAAAAATGCAGTTATGACAAAAAAGGGATACTACTGACCTGACAAAAAAAGCCTGACAAAAAAAGCTTAACAAAAAAAGCTTCGCATTTTTTGTCAGGTTTTTGTCAGGTCAGGTTTCAGTTTTTGTTATTGCAGTTATGACAAAAATAAGATTTGAAACAAAAAATGCAAAGCAATTTTTGTTAACGGCTTGTTTAAGGTTTGTTTAAGATTTGTCAGTAAAAAGAAAAGATATCAATATTAATTTTTCATAGAAAACTTAGGGTTTTCTAACAAAAACTGAAACCTGACAAAAAATGCAAAGCATTTTTTGTCAGGTTTCAGTTTTTGTTAGAAAGAGTTTTTGAGTTGCTCTTTGAAATTAAAACATAGTAAAAAGAGGTAATTATGTTAAGTCCTAAAAGAACAAAATTTCGCAAACAGCATCGTGGCAGAATGAAAGGAAAGGCGCATCGTGGTAATACAATAGCTTTTGGTGATTTTGCTTTACAAGCATTAGAACCTTGTTGGATTACTTCGCGACAAATAGAAGCAGGGCGTCGTGCAATGACTCGTTATGCCCGTCGTGGTGGAAAACTATGGATACGTATATTTCCAGATAAACCAGTTACAATGCGTGCGGCCGAAACACGTATGGGTTCTGGAAAAGGTTCTGTTGAATATTGGGTTGCGGTCGTAAAACCAGGCAAAATTTTATATGAAATGAGAGGTGTTTCTGAAATAACCGCTCGCTCGGCTATGAGAATTGCTGCATATAAAATGCCAATTAAGACAAAATTTGTAACCAAAGAAACAAAAATTTCTATTTAAAATAATTATTAAGGCTTAAAAAAAGATAAAAATATTCATATATAAAATTTCTTATAAAAAACTTAAGACAAAATAATTATACTTTGGGCTTACAAATCTTAAACAAACCTTAAATAAACCGTTAACAAAAACTGAAACAAAAGTATTAATATCCAAACCTTACAAAAAAAGCTTAACAAAAATAAGATTTGTAACAAAAAATGCAAAGCATTTTTTGTTAGGCATTTTTTGTCAGGTTTTTGTCAGTGTTTCAACTTTTTTTGTCAGGTTTTTGTTAAAGGTTTGTCAGAGTTTGTTAAGATTTGTCTTGCCTTTTTACATTGTCTTTGGTTTCTTTTTGATGTATCGCTGCGCCTAAGACCGCTGAACAAAAATTGAAACAAAAATATTAGTATACAAACCTGACAAAAAAAGCGAAGCTTTTTTTGTCAGGTCAGTATTTTTGTCAGGTTTTTGTTAGAACACTTACAAAAAGCTTATTTGTTTCACTATTTTATAAGGACTTCGCCCTACATCCTATTTTTGTCAAATTTTTGTCTTGTTTTTGTTTATAGTTTAATTATATAAAGGTTAATCATGATCCAACCTCAATCTTATCTTACTGTAGCTGATAATAGCGGTGCAAAAAAATTAATGTGTATACGAGTTTTAAATAAAAATCAAAGCCAATTTGCCAATATTGGAGATATCATTATTGCTGTAGTCAAAGAAGCTATCCCAAATATGCCTCTGAAAAAGTCTGATATTGTTCAAGCTGTTATTGTACGAACTTGTAAAGGTTTACGCCGTGAGAATGGTATGACGATTCGTTTTGATGATAATGCAGCTGTCATTATTAATAAAGAAGGTAATCCTCGAGGAACACGTGTTTTTGGCCCAATAGCTCGAGAGTTACGAGACCGTAATTTTACAAAAATTGTGTCATTAGCACCCGAAGTTCTTTAAAATTTTGGGCAAAGCCTTCTTACATCGTCTTTGGTTTCTTTTTGATGTATCGCTTCGACTGACACCGCTTTGACAAAAATACTGAAACCTGACAAAAAATGCCTGACACTCGCTTGAGACAAAAATATTATTTTTGTTAAGCTTTTTTTGTTTACATTTTTTGTTTTGCATTTGAAACAAAAATATTATTTAAAACAAAAAATGCTTTGCATTTTTTGTTTTAAATACTATTTTTGATGCTTTTAAAATCTTTCAGATTTTAACTGCAAAGTGCTTCTTTTGTTTTACTACGTAAAACAAAAACTTAAAACAAAAAAATTCAAACAAAAGAAGCAAAGGTTTTTGTAAGTTTTGCTTTGGAAAACCTTTTGAAACAAAAACCTGACAAAAAATGCTTTGCATTTTTTGTTTTAAATAATATTTTTGTTTTTGTCAGGGTTGTTGTTTTACTAATTCAAACAAAAGAAGTACTTTGCAGTTAAAATCTGAAAGATTTTAAAAGCATCAAAAATAATATTTGAAACAAAAACCTGACAAAAAATGCCTGACAAAAAAAGCTTAACAAAAATAATATTTTTGTCTCAAGCGAGTGTCAGGCATTTTTTGTCAGGTTTCAGGTTTTTTGTTTCAAGTTTTTTTTACGTTTTACTTTGTAAAATTTATTATAAATAACATTAGATTTATTAAAAAATATCTTTAAATCTTTCTTATGAATAATAAAGGTTTAATGGTATTAATCTAAAAAATGATGAAAAAAAATAACAAAAAAAATATTAGTATGGCGCAAAGATTGAAAAAATTATATTCTCAAGCTATTATTCCAAAATTAGCAGAACAATTTAATTATAAAAACACGCTTCAAGTACCTCGTATAGAAAAAATCGTAATAAATCGAGGACTTGGAGATGCTTCACAAAACACAAAACTTTTAGATTCTTCTTTAAATGAATTAACCTTAATTGCCGGACAAAAAGGGATTGTAACGCGTTCTAAAAAAGCAATCGCAGGTTTTAAATTACGACAAAAAATGCCAGTTGGTATTTCTATTACATTAAGAGGTGAAAAGATGTATGGTTTTTTAGATCGTCTTATTAATCTAGCACTTCCACGTATTCGAGATTTTCAAGGAATTAATCCAAAAAGTTTTGATGGTCATGGTAATTATAGTTTAGGTTTAGAAGAACAATTGATGTTTCCTGAAATAGATTATGACAAAATAGATCAAATTCGAGGAATGGACATATCTTTAATTACTTCTTCTAAAAACGATCAAGAAGGTTTAGCCTTGTTAAAACAATTTGGTATGCCTTTTCAAGTTGTTTAATTTTAAGCCAGCCTAAGATAAATCTGAGACAAAAATTTAATAAAATTCTCAACAAAAACCTTTGCTTCTTTTGTTTGAATTTTTTTGTTTTAAGTTATTGTTTTAAGTTTTTGTTTTACTACGTAAAACAAAAACTTAAAACAATAAGATAAAAATACAAAACAAAAACAACGTTTTTGATGCGAAACACAGTACTGTATCTCTTCTTTGGGGATCCATAATTAAAAATACTGACCTGACAAAAAAAGCTTAACAAAAATAAGATTTGAAAGACTGACAAAAAATGCAAACCATTTTTTGTCAGGTTTCAGGTTTTTTATTTGGGTAAAGTTCGTACGTTTGAGCTTTTTGAATATGGGTTGTTTCAGATTTGTTAAATAGTCAAACTAAAGGTTAAAAAATACAAGCAAATAAATTTAAAAATAAGTTAAGGAAAATAAAAATGTTCAACGATACTATTAGTGACGTGTTGACTCGAATTCGTAATGCAAATTTGATAAAAAGTGAAAAAGTTTATATACCTTTTACACGAATTAGTCATCAGATTTGTCAAATTTTGGAAAAAGAAGGTTTTATTGAATCTTTTCAAATAAACTCTTCTGAACAAGTAAGCCTTCATCTTAAATATAAAGGCCGAGATAAAAAACCATGTATTACTAATTTACTACGAATTAGTAAACCTGGACTTCGAATTTATGCTAATCATAAGGAAATTCCTAAAGTTTTAGGAGGAGTGGGGGTTATTATTATATCGACTTCTCAAGGAATTATGACAGGTCAAGAAGCACAATTTCGACACATAGGTGGTGAATTATTGTGTTCAGTTTGGTAGAATAAAATCAATAATATTATCTTGAACTAGATTCAAGGAAAATAAACTAATGTAATTAGTTTTTATTTATGCAAATCTATAATAAAAAAATAGTTTAAAAAACACTTATTTTTTTATTTTTTTTACGAAAAAATTTTCATCAGTTAATCTTTTTGCTTATTTACTTGACCTACTTTTGTTTTCATTAATAATGAAATTAAAAAAAAAGAAAGAAAATCAAACAAAAATGTTATTTTTGTAGTTTTCCAAAGGTTTTCCTTATCTTTTTGTATCTTTTCTGAAAGAAAAGATAAAGAAAAGATACAAAAACTGAAACAAAAATATTATTTTTGTCAGGTTTTTGTTAGAAAAACCGTTTTTATTCTTATATTTTTTTTTAAGTTGATACAACTTCAAGTAACAATTCTTGTTATTTGGAAAGCTTTTTTAAAGGTAAATTTTAAAAAAACTAAGTATCGATAAGGGTAATATTCTAAAAAATAAAATATTGATATTGAAAAAGGAAAGATTTCCTGATTTTTGATTTCTTTTATTTTTTATGTTAAAGTTAATTTTATTTGCTTTTGATGTAAAATTATATGCCATAAAAAAAATCAGAAGAACAAATCTGAAATGAAACTCTAACAAAAACTGCAGTTAAAATCTGAAATATTTTAACTGCAGTTTTTGTTATTCAGGTCAAAAGCATCAATAAAACTTTAAATAATTTACAAAAATAATTAAAAAATTTGAACCAAAAAAAACAGAGTCTTATTGAAATGCAAGGTGTCGTGACTCAATGCCTTTCAAATGGAATGTTTCGAGTCAAATTAGAGAATGGGTTTCAAGTTCTGACTCACGTCTCTGGTAAAATACGACGAAATTATATTCGAATATTATTAGGTGACAAAGTAACAGTTGAATTAAGTCCTTATGATTTGACGAGAGGTCGAATTGTTTTTCGACTTCGACAAAAAGATCAAAGGCCACAGCAATAGCAAAAATACTGACAGAAATTGAAACAAAAATGCTCACAAAAATGAAATTTTTGTCATACTTACAAATCCTGACAAACCGTTAACAAAAACCTGAAACAAAAACAAGGTTTTTGTTATTGCAGTTAAAATCCTAAATAAACCGTTAACAAAAACTGAAACAAAAATTGAAACCTGACAAAAACAAAAATATAATTTTTGTTTTTGTGTTAAACTTCGTTTTTGTTAGAAAACTTGAGACCTGACAAAAAAAGCTATAGACAAAAATCTTATTTTTGTTAAGCTTTTTTTGTTTCAAATCTTATTTTTGTTAAGTTTTTGTTGGAAAACCTTATCTTTTTGTATCTTTTCTGAAAGAAAAGATAAAGAAAAGATAAAGAAAAGATACAGAAAACCGTTTTTGTCAGGTTTTTGTTTCAAATATTTTTTTTGTCAGGTATGCCTTACAAAAATTTTGTTTTTGTTTAGTATTTTTATTTGATTCTTTTTGTTTCAATTTCTATTTAGTTTTATCTCTAAATATTTTAAATTTTATAAAAAGATTTTAATACTTTAAAGAAGGGAATTTTTATTTTTAAATTATCTGTATTTTTGTCTTTAAATAAAGAATGTTAAAGTAAGCTTTAACATTCTTTTGTTATGTTATAATCTAACTTCACAAGGCAAAGTTTAAAACAAAAAAAGCAAAGCTTTTTTTGTCAGGTTAGTTTTCTTGTCTTCAGTAAAAGTAAATTATGTAAAAACAACAAAAAAAAATAAAAAAATTTTAAAAATATTTTATGAAAATACGCGCATCAGTAAAAAAAATATGTGAAAATTGTCGTTTGATCCGTAGAAAAAGAAAAATTATGATTATTTGTTCAAATCCAAAGCATAAGCAGCGTCAAGGATAAGCTTTTATATTTTAGGAGAAAAGTTTTGTTTCTTTACAACTTCGCCTAAATAACCTATGACAAAAACCAACTTTTTGTTGAATTTTTGTCATAGGTTATCAAATGATCAGTATAAAAAGAATTAATGTAAGCAATCATTAAAATTCAAAACAAGGTAACTGGTAATTTTTATTTTCAGAATATTCTCCAATATTTTAGAAAACAATAAAATATGATATCTGGTTTACTATTGTTTTGTTTTTTAATTTTATCTGATAGGCAAATAAAGTACCTACTCAAGTAATATTTTACTCTTAACGTATAGACTAACAAATATCTAATAAAAGCACTTATAAAATTCTAACAAAAATATAGTTTTTAAGATTTGCTCAGCTTTGTCAGTCCATATATTAAAAAAGGTAAAGAAGTTAAAATAAAAAAAACAAAAACTTAGAAAGTAACATCTTTAACAAAAATACTTTGTTTAACATTTAATTCGAAGCATTGGTGGCGCTTCTTTTATTTTACTTTTTTTTGTTTTACTTTTTTTGTTTTAAGTTTTACTTAAAACAAAAAAAGTAAAACAAAAAACAAAAACTTAAAATAATCAGCAACAATAAATGCGCAAACAAATCGAAGATGAAACAAAAATTGAAACAAAAATATTATTTGAAAGACTGACAAAAAATGCTTGACAAAAAAAGCGAAGCTTTTTTTGTTAGGCATTTGAAACAAAAATATTATTTTTGTTTTTGTTTCAAATCTTCTTTTTGTTAAGCTTTTTTTGTCAGGTCCGTATTTTTGTCCGTATTTTTGTCCGTATTTTTTGTACGTATTTTTGTACGTATTTTTGTTAGATTTGCGCATTCATTGACAAAAACAGAAACAAAAAGACCTTGCTTCGTATTTTTGTTAAAATTTTTTATTCATTAATTAATTAAAAACAATATATGGCACGACAAATACGAAAAAGCCCTCTTAAAAAAATTAAAAGAACAATCCCAATGGGAGTTGTTCATATTCAAGCAAGCTTTAATAATACTATTGTTACTATAACTGATTTAAAGGGAGAAGTGGTTTCGTGGTCATCATCGGGTGCGTGTGGTTTTAAAGGTGCACGAAAAGGTACTCCTTTTGCAGCAAAAACGGCTGCTGAAACTGCAGCAAGGCAGTGTATGGAACAACGAAAAATGAAACAAGCAAGAGTTATGGTAAAAGGTCCTGGAGCGGGTCGAGAAACTGCTATTAGAGGTCTTCAAGAAGCGGGTCTCCAAGTAACTTTAATACGAGATATTACTTCTATTCCTCATAATGGTTGCCGTCCTCCAAAGAAAAGACGTATTTAATTTATTTTTTTTGATATTTTTTATCTTATCATATCTATTATAACCCTAGAGTTTATAATTCTTCTTTCTATCCGTAAACTCTGAACAAACCTCTAACCAATAATTATTGGTTAGAGGTTTATTTGCTTTTTTTCTTTCTTTGTTTTTGGAACTTTTTTTAAGTTGTCTCTAGAACAAAAAATGTAAACAAAAAAAGCGAAGCTTTTTTTGTTTACATTTTTTGTCAGGTTTTTGTTTCAAATTTCTTGTACAAATAAAAATAAGAAGTTGATTTGATTTTACATATTAAAACCCATAAAACAAGACAAAAACCTGACTTCGCAACTATGATCTCCCTACGGGAGATAATGGACAAAGATTTAGAAATAAAACTTGTTATTTTAAAAAAGATAAAAATTAAGGAAAAATGGAACCTCTTTTACTTTCTTGTATTGAATCTAGAGTAGAAAACAGTCGAAACTTTTATGGGCGGTTTCAACTAGGACCTTTTATTTCAGGACAAGGACTTACAATTGCTAATAGTTTAAGAAGAAGTTTACTTTCAGAAATTTCTGGTTTAGCTATTACAGCCGTTGAAATTGAGGGAGCAGCACATGAATATTCGACTGTTGCAGGTATTCGTGAATCTGTTTTAGATATTTTATTGAATGTAAAAGAAATTGTTTTAACAAGTGATTTTCAATTCCAAGAACCTCAAACAGCTTTTTTACAAGTTCAAGGACCAGGAATAGTACGAGCTAGTGATATCAAATTACCAATTTCTGTTCAATGCGTAGATCCGGAACAGTATATAGCTACTCTTTTATATGATGGTTTATTAAAAATGAAATTTCTAATTTGCCGTGGAAAAAATTATCTTGTACAAACTCCACGTGGTTTGAAAATTCCTAATTCTGTTTCTGCTTCAATGCAAGCAGAAGTTTATCTTACAAAATCATCAGAAGCTGTAAAAGAAAATTCAAATTATAATATCTCTTTATCTAAAGAAAATGATTCATCAGAGTCATCACAAGAAAAAGAGAAATCGGTTTTAACATCAAAAACATCAAATAGTGTTATAAATAATAATGTCACAAATGATTTACAAAATGTTACTACCTTTAATTCACAAAATAATTTGGAAAATTCTCAATCATATTCAACTAATTCTGTTGAAGGGTTATTAAACAACAATAAAACAGATCTTTTTTCTTCATCAACCTCAAAAAAAAGTAGTAATATAGAACAAACCGGAGACAAAAACGAAGTTTTTGGTTATGGGTCTTTACAAATCGAAGATTTGTATGCCCCAAAGAAGCAAAGAGATTTATCTGAAATAGGTGAAGCACAAAATAAAGAATTCAAAAAAAATTCTAACATTTTGCCAATAGATGCTGTTTTTATGCCTATAAACAGAGTCAACTTTGCAATCGAAACTAATGATCTATCAGAAGCACCAAAAGATCGTGTTATTTTAGAAATTTGGACAAATGGAAGTATTCATCCGAAACAAGCAATTAATGAAGCTGCTAAAGCATTAATACAATTAATTGCACCGTTTCAAGAAACTAGAATTTTTAAATCTGTCTTTCTTAATTCACCGAAGGTTTTACAAAAATCATTATCTGCTTCAAAAACAAAAAAGAATTTAAAGGTAATGCCTCATCCTTTATTGAATAGAAATATAGCTTCTCTTGATATTGGAAATTTAGATTTATCACTTCGACCATATACTTGTTTAAAAAGGGCAAAAATTGAAACTGTAGCTGATCTTTTACAATACTCGGGTGAAGATTTGTTAAATCTTAAAAACTTTGGAAAACATTCTTTAAGTGAAGTAGAAAACAATCTTAATCAAATGGGATTGAAACTACGTTCTCAAAAAATTAATGAAACTCAAGCTTCTTAATAGAAAAACCTTTTTTTTTACATTGTTTTTGTAGTTTTCTAACAAAAACTTAACAAAAATTATATTTGAAAGACTGACAAAAAATGCTTGACAAAAAAAGCTTAACAAAAAAAGCGAAGCTTTTTTTGTCAGGCTTTTTTTGTTAGGCATTTGTAACAAAAATATTATTTAAAACACTGACAAAAAATGGCTGACAAAAAATGCTTTGCATTTTTGTTTTGCATTTGAAACAAAAATATTATTTTTGTTTTTGTTTCAAATCTTATTTTTGTTAAGCTTTTTTTGTCAGGTCAGTATTTTTGTCATAACTGCTTTTTTTGTTTCGGTTTTTGTCTTCTTTTTGTTTAAGATTAAACAAAGAATATTTTTTTTGTCAGGTTTTTGTTAGAAAACCCCTTTGGAAAACCCTCTAACACCGCTTTTAGCGGTGTCAGGTGTAGCGATACATCGTCTTTGACGATCTAAGAAGGCTTTGTCCATCTCTGTTTCTTACGGCTTTGAAGTCCCTGCTTAATAAAAAATTTTCTAAACTAAAAATTATTTTTTAATCTATGATATAGAAAAAAAATAATTTTTAGTTTAGAATTAACATAATTTGTCTTTTATGTAATAAAATCGATTTTTGCTTTTTAAATAGTAATGTTAAAATTTGTTTGACTAAGATTTTCTCCAATATTTGACAAAATTATAAGAAAACTTTATTGTGTTAATGTTTTTTTTTTTACAATATTAAAAAACTTTCACAACAAATAAGTGTCAAAAAAAATTTTGTTAATAATATAAGTAATTTTTATGTAAAAATTTTAATTCTTTAAAGCTTTTACAAAGTAAAAGAAAATCTAAGGTTTTATAAAACTTTTTTTTTAACTTTACTTTTAAGTTTTACTAGTAATCTTATAAAGAAAAAAATCTACAAATTCCAAACAATAACAGGATTTTCATAAAGGCGTAGTCCCAAAGTTATTGAATTTTTGTCATGGTTGCGCTTTGCGTAACAATTAAAGCGCTTCTTTTGTTTTACGACCTTAAACAAACCTTTGCTTCTTTTAACATCGCCTTAACAAAAATAGTATTTTTGTTCTGCGATGTCAGGACCTTGCCCCATAACGACGTCGTGCTTTTAAAATTTAAAGGATAAAACAAAAATTGAAACCTGACAAAAAATGCCTGACAAAAAAAGCTTAACAAAAATAATAGTTGAAACGAAAAATGCTTTGCATTTTTTATCAGGTCTCAAGCTTTTTTTGTTAAGCATTTGAAACAAAAATATTATTTTTGTTAAACTTTTTTTGTCAGGCATTTTTTGTCAGGTTTTTGTTTCAAATCTTATTTTTGTCAGTATTTTTGTCATAACTGCAAAGGTTTGTAAGGTTGTAAAACAATAGCATTCATGGTTTTCCAAAAGGGGTGAAACCCTACAAGAACTTGAGACAAAAAAGGTAGTGTCGTGCTTTTAAAATCTTAAACAAACCTTAAACAAAAACCTTTGCTTCTTTTGTTTTACTTCGTAAAACAACAATCAAAAAGATAAGGGAGATCATGATTTCCCTTCGGGAAATAATTATTGGGCTTTGCCCAATCATGATCGCTGTTGTTTTACGCAGTAAAACAAAAGAAGCGCAATAATCAAAGAAAGGGACTTCGTCTGGATAACCGAAAAAGTCTAAAGAAAGTTCGATAAATAACTCTCAATCTTATTAAATTTTTTTTGGAGGATTCAAATTTGTCTGAAAAATTTCCAATTATAGCGACAGGTCGTCGAAAAACTGCTGTAGCTCAAGTTCAACTTCTCGAGGGAAGTGGGCAATTTACTATTAATGGAAAGGCTGGTATAGCTTATTTGCAAGAAAATGCTTCCTCTATTCTCTGTGTAGAGGCACCTTTTAATTTATTAAATTTAGAAAAGAAATATGATCTTATCGTAAAAGTTAAGGGTGGAGGTTTTTTAGGTCAAGCAGAAGCAATACAGCTAGGAATATCACGAGCCCTTTGCAATGTTGAAGAATTCTATCGCGGCGCACTTAAACAAAAAGGGTTTCTTCGAAGAGACTCACGTTCGAAAGAACGAAAAAAATATGGATTAAAAAAAGCCAGAAAAGCACCACAATACTCTAAACGTTAAAATTTTACAATTTTTTTGTATTTCTTCGCTTAACAAAAATAGTTTTTTTTATTAGAAGCCTGACATCGCTGAACAAAAATAGAAACAAAAAAAGCTTGAAACAAAAAAAGCTTGAAACAAAAAAAGCTTCGCTTTTTTTGTCAGGCTTTTTTTGTCAGGCTTTTTTTGTCAGGTCAGTATTTTTGTCATAACTGCATTTTTTGTCAAAGCGATGTTAAAAGAAAGGACTTACAAATCTGAAACAAACCTTAAACAAACCGTTAACAAAAACTAAAACAAAAATAGTAGTATCCAAACAAAAACTGAAACAAAAACTGAAACAAAAAAGGTTTTTGTAAATTTTCTAACAAAAACCTTTTTTGTTTCAGTTTTTGTTAAAGGTTTGTCAGGATTTGTATGTCCTACAAAAACTTCGTTTTTGTCTGGCCTTATTTGAATAAAAAATTCTTTACGTACATTTAAAACCAATTTGTGCCTTATAAACCATATCTATTAAACTATTTATCTTTGCTTTGCATAATCTCGCACAAATTCTACAAGCTTCATTATTGCAAACCAATTTTAAGTATGTTTTATTGTGATCATTACAAATTTTATAAACTTTGGACAAATCTAGGCAAGTTTAACAAAATTTTGTTTTCCAGATTTTTTGAAAATATATAAGATTTGTCTTTATTGTTTTATTACGTAAAACAAAATAAGCTCTAACAAAAATTATGTTTTTTCCTCCGCTTAACAAAAATTGAAACAAAAATATTAGTATTCCATTTTTGTCAGTATTTTTGTTAGAAGCCTGACATCGTTGAACAAAAATAGTATTTTTGTCAAAGCGATGTTAAAAGAAAGGACTTATAAATTTTAAACAAACCTTAAACAAACCGTTAACAAAAACTTAACAAAAATAAGATTTGAAACAAAACTAATATTTTTGTTTTTGTTTCAAATCTTATTTTTGTTAAGTTTTTGTTAACGGTTTGTTTAAGGTTTGTCAGTATTTTAAAAGCAATCTTTGTCTTTGCAACTTATTAATTAATGTAAAAAAATTATTATGTCTACAACAACAACTGAAATTATTGAAAAATTAAAATCTATTACTTTATTAGAAGCTGCTGAATTAGTATCACAAATAGAAGAAACTTTTGGGGTTGATGCTACTGCTCCTACAGGTGGTTTTGCATCTGCACCTATCGTTGGTGATAGTAATGCAGCTGAACCAGTTGAAGAAAAAACTACTTTTGATGTTATTTTAGAAGATATAGCGAGTGATAAACGAGTTGCCGTACTTAAAGTTATTAGAAACCTAACTTCATTAGGTTTAAAAGAAGCAAAAGAGTTTACTACTTCATTACCAAAAGCAGTAAAAGAAGGAACCTCTAAAGAAGATGCTGAAACAGCAAAACAACAATTAGAAGATGCTGGAGGCAAGGTAAAAATTAGTTAAATTATTTTTTTCTTGTCGAATTGCAAATTTTTACTTAATACGACATCAAAGACAAAGACTAGACAAAAATCGAAACAAGAATCCTATTCTTGTTTCGATTTTTGTCTAGTCTTTGTGATGCAAAGAAAAGATTTGGCAGATTTTTGTTATGATTTGTTCAGAGTTGTTAAGTACTCAAAAATAACATTTGAAACACTGACCTGACAAAAAAAAGCTTAACAAAAATATTATTTTTGTTTCAAATAATATTTTTGTTTTTGTTTCAAATGGTTTCCATTTTTTGTCAGTCTTTCAAATGCTTTCCATTTTTTGTCAGGTTTGCATTTCTGTCTTTCTTTTGTATCAGGTTTATAATTGTATCAATAACAAAATTTATAATTAGGAAATAATTTTTATGATAAAAAGTATTGATGAAATGGTTCAAGTAGGAATGCATTTTGGACATCAAGCTCGAAAATGGAACCCTAAAATGGCTCCTTATATCTATGCTGAACGTAATGGGATTCATATAATAGATTTAATTCAAACATATTCTCACTTAAAACAAGTTTCACAGTTTTTAACTGAATCTGCTAGTCAAGGAAAAACTTTTTTATTTGTTGGAACAAAAAAACAAGCAACACGATTGATAGCAAAAGCTGCATTGCAATGTGATTCATTTTATGTAAACCAACGTTGGCTTGGTGGAATGTTAACTAATTGGAAAACAATTAAAACATCTATTGCTAAACTTAATGATTTAGAGTTTCGAGAAAAAAGAGGAGATTTTGAAAATCTACCAAAAAAAGAAGCTGCAACAAGTAAAAAAGAAAAGGAACGTTTACAAAGATATTTAGGTGGTTTGAAAAAAATGTTTGCAATACCTGATATTGTTATCATTGTAGGACAACCTGAAGAAATTAACGCTGTACGCGAATGTCAAAAATTAGGTATACGAAGTATTACTATTCTTGATACTGACTGTGATCCTAGTTTAGCTGATCTTTTTGTACCCGCAAATGATGATTCAGTTGCTTCTCTTAGATTACTTTTAACTAACTTTTTAGAAGATATTCAAAAAGGGCAAAAACAATTTCAAGAAAAGCAAAAAAACCAAGACCATAAAAAGTCTTTACAGTATTCAAAAAAGAAAAACTCTTCTTTTGTTTTACGTAGTAAAACAAGCAGAAATACTAAAAAAATTACAAAAACGTTTTAAATATGTACTTATTCTAATTTTGTTTTATGAAAAACTAGTAAAAAAAATACTTTTTTTTCTTATTATGACTTTCTTACCTGACAAAAAAAGCTTAACAAAAATAAGATTTGAAACAAAAAAAGCGAAGCATTTGAAAAAAAAAAAGCTTGAAACAAAGAAAGCTTGAAACAAAGAAAGCTTCGCTTTTTTTGTCAGGCTTTTTTTGTCAGGCTTTTTTTGTCAGGTCAGGTCTCAAGCTTTTTTTGTTTTAAACTTCGTTTTTTTTAGTTTTCTAACAAAAACCTGACAAAAATACTGACAAAAAAAGGGATACTAAGATTTTTGTTTCAATTTTTGTTTCAATTTTTGTTTATATTTTTGTTTCATCTTCTTATATTTTATTTGTAAGCCTGACATCGCTGAACAAAAATAGTAGTCTCCAAACCTGACAAAAAGTTGAGACAAAAATTGAAACCTGACAAAAAATGTAAAACATTTGAAAGACTGACAAAAAATGGTTTCCATTTTTTGTCAGTGTCAGTGTTTCAAATAAGATTTTTGTTTCAGTTTTTGTTAGTGGTTTGTCAAGATGAAACAAAAATCTTATTTTTGTCATAACTGCATTTTTGTCTCAACTTCTTGTAGGTCCCTTTAGGGACCCCTTTGGAAAAACCCTTTTGTTTTTTTTAAATATTTTATTTGGTTTTCCACAAAAAAAAGAAAGATTATGTAAGTAAGACAAATACTGACAAAAATCGGGCAAAGCCCTTACAAAAACTTGAAACCTGACCTGACAAAAAAAGCCTGACAAAAAAAGCCTGACAAAAAAAGCGAAGCTTTCTTTGTTTCAAGCTTTTTTTGTTTCAAGCTTTTTTTGTTTCAAATGCTTTGCTTTTTTTGTTTCAAATCTTATTTTTGTTAAGCTTTTTTTGTCAGGTCAGATTTTTGTTTGCAAGGATAAAATTTATAGAAATTTTTTATCGCTATCTATCTTAATCTATAATTTATAGTTGGAATAATCTTATTTATAAAACATAGGTACTGTAGACAAATCTGAATTAATCTAAAGAGATTTGGGCTAACAAGTTAGGACATATAAAGCTCCCCTATTTTTGTATTTGTTTTTCTATTTTTTATAGATACTTCTAGGTTTTGCAATATAAAACCTAGAAGTAGTAAGATTAATATTCTACTCTTGAAATAAGTACTTCTGAGTAACATTTAATATTTTTCGTTATTCATAATTTTTCTAGTATTAACATATCTAAACTAACTAGAATCTTTAAACTATACATTATTATATAAATTTAAAAATCATCAATAAAACTTAAATATACATAAGAAATATCTTATTACTATAAAATTTAAAATTTTCTATAGACAAATAAAACTAAAACTGCAAGCAATTTTTTACTTCAGAAAAAATTATTTCATAAGAAAACGAAATCATATAAAAAGCAAAATACTTGTTAATTTACTTTTAACAAATTTCTAACAAAAATTGAAACAAAAACAGGATTTTAGAGAGCAAGCAAAAATAGTTTTGCAATTTACTTTTATTTTCAACTTATCTAGACTTGGTACAGTTTTTGTCATGGTTTCGCTTACCTGACAAAAATACGGACACCCTAACAAAAACCTTACACCCGCTTGAAACACTGACAAAAAATGCTTTGCATTTTTTGTTTACATTTTTTGTCAGGTTTCAGTTTTTGTCATTCGCTTAATATTTGAAACATGTCAGGTTTCAATTTGAAACAAAAAATGCTTTCCATTTTTTGTCAGGTTTAATCTCCGATTTGTTTGCGCAGCAATTATTTACCTTTGGAAAATCATGTTCTTCTGTTTTGTTTAAATGATTTAAATTTAATTTTTATTTTTTATAAACTTGCAAGATTAGTAGGTTATCCACTAAACTAAAATATGAAGTTCAAGTTTCTAACATGTTTTTTAATTCAAAAGATTTTCTTTAAGTTTTACTACATAAAAAAAAAGGCTGCTTGTAACAAATTTCTAACAATAATTTTGACAAAATAAGATTTGAAAGACTGACAAAAAATGGAAACCATTTTTTGTTTCAAATGCAAAGCAGTTTTTGTCAGGTCAGACTTATGTCTTGTTCTCGTTTTTAATTTGTCTGAGTTGTCCTTATTTTTTTTTTATCTAAAACTTTGTTTTATAAAGGCAATCAAGGGGCTTACAAATAAAAGATAAGAAGATGAAACAAAAATATTATTTTTGTTTCAGTTTTTGTTAGAAAATTAAAATTGAAAATTTGTAACTATCGCAGAGTTATCTTGCAAAAAACTTAGGAAACCTTCGCTTTACTTACAAATTGTAAAATTGTAGATTTACTAAAAAATCTCATTTTTTTTAGTAATTAAAAAACCTCTAAACAACTAATAAAAAAATCTGTAGTGAACTTATAAAAGAGATCTAATTTTTTAGTTGATACCAACGGAGTAGAACCATACATCGTCTTTGACGATGTAAGAAGGCTCCGCTCAAATATTTTACTAAATTTTTATGGTTTATAAATCCTATTTTATTTCTATATATTTTTAACAAATTTTGTTGCTTTTTAGGAAATCTAGCTATACAAAATCTGACCTGACAAAAAATGGCTGACAAAAAATGCTTAACAAAAAAAGCTTCGCTTTTTTTGTCAGCCATTTTTTGTTTTGCATTTGAAAGACTGACAAAAACCTGACAAAAAATGGCTGACAAAAAATGCAAAGCATTTTTTGTTTTTCATTTGAAACAAAAATATTATTTTTGTTTTTGTTTCAAATCTTATTTTTGTTAAGCTTTTTTTGTCAGGTTTTTGTCAGTCTTTCAAATCGTTTTGTCTTCTTTTGTTTCTAATATTGTTTTATATTAAACAGGTTTCTTAGTACGCAATTTCATTAGATTTTATAAATATACGGATATCAATAAAGGTACAGATAACACTTGAACAAAAAAATTAATTGATATGTTTACAATGAATGAAATGCTAAGCATAACCTCACAAAATTCTCCCCTTTTTTATGTTAATAAAGCTGATCTAAATGTTGCTACGCAAAATCCTTTATTTGAAATTTCAGAAGTTTCAGTTGGGCAACATTTTTATTGGCAACTTGGAGATTATCAAGTACACGGACAAGTTTTAATTACTTCATGGATAGTTTTTGGAATTATTGCGTTACTGTCTCTATCAGCAAATCGAAATTTAAAATCAACTCCTGATGGTTTACAAAATTTAACTGAATATATTACCGAGTTTATTCGTGATTTAGCAAAAACTCAAATAGGTGAAGAAGAATATTTAACTTGGGTTCCATTTTTAGGCACAATTTTTCTTTTCATTTTTGTATCAAATTGGTCTGGAGCTCTTGTTCCGTGGCGGCTGCTTGAATTACCAAATGGAGAATTAGCTGCACCTACAAATGACATTAATACAACTGTATCTTTAGCTTTATTAACATCTATTGCTTATTTTTATGCCGGATTAAGAAAAAAAGGTTTAGGTTATTTTAAACGATATGTCCAACCTGCTGCTTTTTTGTTACCAATTAATATTCTTGAAGATTTCACAAAACCACTTTCTTTAAGTTTTCGACTTTTTGGTAACATTTTAGCAGATGAATTAGTTGTAGGTGTTTTAATTACTTTAGTACCTTTAGTTGTTCCAATCCCATTAATGCTTTTGGGCTTATTTACAAGTGCTATTCAAGCTCTTGTTTTTGCAACTTTAGCAGGTGCTTATATAGGTGAAGCTCTTGAAGGACATTAATCTTTTTTTGATATGACCTTCTTAACATCTAGACTGACAAATCTGAAACAAAAATAGAAACAAAAATAGAAACCTGACAAAAAATGCAAAGCATTTTTTGTCAGGTCAGTGCCAGAATTTTTGTTAAAATTTTAATCAATATTTTTCTCAGGTCTTGTTAAGATTTGTAAGCTTTTGGCAATGTTAGAGGATAATGTCTGTAATGTTATTTGTTTTTTTTAACACTTTAGGTTGTTTTTTAATGCTTATTTTATAAATTTTACACCTTTGATTAGAACCTGATAGAAAACTAATAGAAAAGTTTATCAATTTTTAATAAAGATTTTGTCTTTTTAGTTTGGTAAAATTTTTTACTAGGGTGTTAAGGCTAATGCAAATTTAACAAAAATTTTAACAAATTTGTCTAATTTTTATTTTTGATTTGAAACCGCAAAAAGAATAGGTGAAACCCTACAAGAACTTGAAACAAAAATGGAAACAAAAATTGAAACAAAAAAAGCAAAGCTTTTTTTGTCAGGTCAGTAGTATCCCTTTTTTGTCTTATTGTTTTAAGTTTTTGTTAAAGGTTTGTCAAGATGAAACAAAAATTGAAAGACTGACAAAAAATGCAAAGCATTTGAAACAAAAATATTATTTAAAATAAAAAATGCCTAACAAAAAAAGCTTCGCTTTTTTTGTCAAGCATTTTTTGTCAGGTTTTTGTTTCAAAAGGTTTTTGTATCTTTTCTGAAAGAAAAGATAAGCAAAACTTAGTATCCCTTTTTTGTCATAAAAAAAAATGCATTTTTTGTTAAGTTTTTGTCAGAATTATAAAAAAAGAAAAATCTGAAATAAAAATTTTGTTTGAAAAGAAACAGTCAACGCTTCGGCAAATTTAGGTATTTTGAAACTCTATTATAACAAATTGATTGTCTCTAGGTAACGATAACAATTTTTTAACAAGAACTTGAAATAAAATAATATTTGAAACACTGATAAAAAATGTAAACAAAAAAAGCCTGACAAAAAAAGCTTCGCTTTTTTTGTTAAGCTTTTTTTGTCAGGCTTTTTTTGTCAGGTTTTTGTAAAGTTTGTATTTTCTGGTTATTTACGTCTTTTAATATTACCATTTTTTTCATAAGCACTGTCCACTTTAACAGACACACGGTATAATTAAATTAAGCTAAAATTTTAAAAGTCATTAAATTTTTAAAAAATTGGCAGACTTTTGTCTGCATTACGAAGGTTACTTTGTCAACATTGCTAACAAAACATTGTTTTGTTAGCAATGTTGACCCATAATCAAGGCTTTCTAGAGTTTTACTATTTTTCTTTTATAAAAACGGTAAAAATTTGATGTAACCATTCTGAACAAAAAGTGAGACCTGGCAAAAAATGCCTGACAAAAAAAGCTTAACAAAAAAAGCGAAGCTTTTTTTGTCAGGCTTTTTTTGTTAAGCATTTGAAACAAAAATATTATTTTTGTTTTTGTTTCAAATAGTATTTTTGTCTGTTTTTGTCTAGTAAAGCTCTAAAGTTTATTTAGTAATTCAAAATTGTGCAAAGCACAACTTTTACAATTTGTAAGAGTGCTCACGAAAACTCAATTTTTTACACAAAAAGATCAAATATGACTAAAAAAAAAAACAAGTACCACTTTTTAAAAAGTGTAAAAAAAATCAAAAGAGATTGTTTTGTGAAATCTAATTTTATACTTTTTTTTGTTTCTTTTAACAAACCGGAGATAAATCTGATAAAAAAGTAAAACAAAAATTTTGTTTTTGTAGGGCAAAGCGAAAGAACAATACTATTTGAAACAAAAAAAGCAAAGCTTTTTTTGTCAGGTCAGTACTTCTTTTGTTTGAATTAGTAAAACAAAAACCCTGACAAAAAAAGCTTTGCTTTTTTTGTTTCAAAAGGTTTTTGTTAGAAAACTTACAAAAACCTGACAAAAAATGGAAAGCATTTTTTGTTTCAAATGCTTTCCATTTTTTGTCAGTGTTTCAAATATAATTTTTGTTTCACCTTTTATCTTTTCTACAAGAAAAGATACAAAAATCATTTCTGTCGAATTTTTATTCTAACAAATCTTTAATAAATTTTTGATTGCTTTAGGTTTGTTTCAGGTTTATGCAAAAATTTATTAAACAAAATCTAAATTTATTACTTCTAAAACCTTTTTATTTTCAATAAATAAAATTTTAAAATAAATAGTGTTTTTTATTTAAAACAAAAACATTTTAATAATCAAATTGGAGAAAAAAATCATGAATCCACTTATTGCTGCTGCATCTGTTATCGCTGCTGGATTAGCTGTTGGTCTTGCTGCTATTGGACCGGGTATGGGACAAGGTACTGCTGCTGGATATGCGGTTGAAGGTATTGCTAGACAACCTGAAGCTGAAGGTAAAATCCGTGGTGCTTTATTATTAAGTTTTGCTTTCATGGAATCTTTAACTATTTATGGATTAGTTGTAGCTTTAGCTTTACTTTTTGCTAACCCTTTTGCTTCTTAATTTAAAAACTTATAAAAAGTTTTTGAGTTAAGGTAAATGGTGTTACTACTAACATAATTACTCATATTATTACTTACATCAAAAAAAACAGTTGCTTGGCAACTGTTTTATAAATAAAAAATAATACCATATAAATCTTACAAAGCAAAAACCCAAACCTGACAAAAAAAGCTTAACAAAAAAAGCGAAGCTTTTTTTGTCAGGCTTTTTTTGTTTTAAACTTTGTTTTAATAGGGCATACCTGACAAAAATACTGACACTGACAAAAAAGGTTTTCCAACAAAAACTTTGTTTTTGTTAGAAAACTTACAAAAACTTTGTTTTTGTTTGGATACTACTAATTTTATCTCAGGTTTTTGTTAACGATTTGTCAAGATGAAACAAAAATTGAAACACTGACAAAAACAAAAATATTATTTTTGTTTTTGTTTCAAAAGGTTTTCTGTATCTTTTCTTTCAGAAAAGATAAGGTTTTCCGAAGGTTTTCTGTATCTTTTCTTTATCTTTTCTTTCAGAAAAGATACAAAAAAATAAGGTTTTCCAAAGGTTTTTCGAAAGAAAATTTACAAAAACGAAGTTTAAAACAAAAATAATATTTTTGTTTTTGTCAGGTTAGTATTTTTGTCATAACTGCAGTTTTTATTTTTGTCGAAATTTTTATTTAATCTTCTTATCTTTTATTTGTAAGCCCATTATAGGAGTTATAAGAAAATATAAATATTAGAAAGAATAAGTTTATTTGCTTCTTTGAAGTCTATAAAGTGAAGCTTTGAATAAACCGTAATAAACCTTGATAAACTTTGACAAACCTCTAACTAAACTTCTAATAAAAACTTGATACAAAAACAGAAGCGCCTAAAGGCGCTTTGTTTTTGTATCAAGTTTTTATATCTGGAGACTGAAAATAAAAACAAAGTTTAAAACAAAAAAAGCCTGACAAAAAAAGCTTAACAAAAAAATCGAAGCTTTTTTTGTCAGGCTTTTTTTGTTAAGCTTTTTTTGTCAGGTTAAAAGTTTGTTTTAAATTTGTTAAAGATTTGTCCAATTTTTGTTAAAAGCTTATTAGCAGCTTTACAAATATCAAATAATTTAAATTTTTTGTTAAGAGGTGGTCTTCATAACTAAAAAAATAATGCTGTGTTAGTAATATTAAAGTAAATAGAAACAAAAAATAAAACTTCTGTTTTATACAAACTCGATTCAACAAACCTTTAGCCTGACAAAAAAAGCTTAACAAAAAAATCGAAGCTTTTTTTGTCAGGCTTTTTTTGTTTTAAACTTTGTTTTTATTTTCAGTCTCCAGAGACAAAAATACCATTTTTGTAAGGCAAATAAATCTTAAACAAACCTGAAACAAACCTTTAACAAAAACTGAAAGAAAAGTGCTTCTTTTGTTTATAGTTTTTGTTTTACTACGTAAAACAAAAAAGTAAAACAAAATATTCAAACAACAATCCTGACCTGACAAAAAATGCAAAGCATTTTTTGTCAGGCCAATATTTTTGTCTTATTGTTTTCAATTTTTGTTAACGGTTTGTCAAGGTTTATCAGGATTTGTTTGCCCATTTTTGTTAGAGAGTTGTTAAAAATTGTATAGCAAGAAGCCTTTTTACAAATTGTAGGATTTACAAAGTGAAAGCAAAAGCAAAAAGATATAAAAACCTAGCATAAAAAAAAAGACGGAGGTTTTATGATTGATTTAACCCTCTTGATAAATATATCAGATCAGGTTTCTAATCTTTCAACTCTACCCTTTGGGGCAGAGTTTGGTTTTAATGGTAATATTTTAGAAACAAATGTAATCAATTTAGCAGTAGTTATTGGAATTGTTGTTTCTTTCGGAGGAGATGCTTTACGCTCTTTACTTGAAAATCGTAGACAAACTATTTTAAATAGCCTTCAAGAAGCTGATCAACGAGCCGAAGAAGCTAAGGAAAAATTATCCAAAGCAAAATCTCAACTTGAACTTGCACAAAAAAAAGCTACTGAAATTCGGCAACAAGGAAGTATTACAGCAGAACAAGACAAAAAGCAATGTATTCGTCAGACTCAAGAAGACGCTCAACGTTTAGAAGAAGTTAAACAAGAAACTCTTCAAATGCAACAACAAAAAACAATTAGTCAAGTTTCTCAACAAGTTGTATCACTTGCATTAAATCAAGTGCGTGACAAATTAAAAACTCGATTAGACGCTTCATTCCATTCATCTGTGAACAATTTTAATATTGTACTTTTTACAAACTACAAGGTTCACTAATTATATGCTTGTGTTTTTTTATAAAATAAAAATGGTACATAAGCAAAGACAAAAACTGCTTCTTTTTGTTTTAAGTTTTTGTTTTACGTAGTAAAACTTAAAACAAAAACTTAAAACAATAAGACAAAAATACTGACCTGACAAAAAATGGCTGACAAAAAATGCGAAGCTTTTTTTGTCAAGCATTTTTTGTCAGTGTTTCAAATCTTATTTTTGTTAAAGAGGTATTTACATAACAAAAACCTTATAAATCTTATGGAGACAAATCCTACCCTGTATCTTTTCTTTATCTTTTGTTTGTATCTTTTATTTATCTTTTCTTTATCTTTTCTTGCAGAAAAGATACAAACAAAAGATAAATAAAAGATACAAACAAAAGATAAAGAAAAGATACAAACAAAATATAAGGGGTGAAAGCTGACAAAAACTTGAGATCTTACAAAAAAAGATTAACAAAAATAAGATTTGAAACAAAAAAAGCCTGACAAAAAAAGCTTAACAAAAAAAGCGAAGCTTTTTTTGTCAGGCTTTTTTTGTTTCAAGCTTTTTTTGTCAGGTCTCAAGCTTTTTTTGTTTCAAATGATAGTCTCCCTTTTTTGTTAAGTTTTTGTTAGAAAAGATACTAACAAAAAACTGACAAAAATACCCTTGTTTAACAATAATAGTTTTTTTGTTAGAAGGCCCAAAATTTTTGTTTCAGTTTTTGTCTTCTTTTTGTTTAAAGTTTGTCAGGGTTTGTCAGAATTTTAAAAGCAACGACCTTCTTATTTTTTATTGGATTTGTATTAAATTTATAAGATTTGTAAAAAACAGCCTTTTCTTTTTTAGGGTAAGAAGAAACAGAAATCAAGATAGGGAGTTTATCCGCCAATGGTTAAAATTCGACCTGATGAAATCAGTAGTATTATAAGACAACAAATTGAACAATATAATCAAGAAGTAAAAGTAGTTAATGTTGGTACTGTTTTCCAAGTAGGGGATGGTATTGCAAGAATTTATGGTCTTGAAAAAGTTATGGCTGGTGAACTTTTAGAGTTTGAAGACGGCACTGTAGGTATTGCTTTAAACCTTGAGTCAAAAAACGTTGGTGCAGTTCTTATGGGAGAAGGTCGAAACGTTCAAGAAGGTTCATCTGTTAGAGCAACGGGAAAAATTGCTCAAATTTCAGTAGGAGATGGTTATTTGGGACGTGTTGTAAATTCATTAGCTCGTCCAATTGATGGAAAAGGTGAAATAAACACTAGTGAAACCAGACTAATTGAATCTGGAGCACCTGGAATTATTTATCGTCGTTCTATTCATGAACCGTTACAAACTGGTCTTTTAGCAATTGATTCTATGATTCCAATTGGACGGGGTCAACGAGAACTTATCATTGGAGATCGTCAAACAGGAAAAACTGCAGTTGCTACAGATACAATCTTAAATCAAAAAGGGAAAGATGTTATTTGTGTATATGTAGCTATTGGACAAAAGGCTTCTTCTATTGCTCAAGTATTAACTACTTTACAAGATCGTGGAGCAATGGATTATACAATTATTGTTGCTGCACCAGCAGATTCTCCAGCAACGTTACAGTATCTAGCGCCTTACACCGGTGCTGCTTTAGCTGAATTCTTTATGTATACAGGTCGTCATACATTAGTTATTTATGACGATTTATCTAAACAAGCACAAGCATATCGTGAAATGTCTTTATTACTACGTCGTCCTCCAGGACGTGAAGCTTATCCAGGTGATGTTTTCTATTTACATTCTCGACTTTTAGAACGAGCTGCAAAATTAAGTGAAGATTTAGGCAGTGGAAGTATGACTGCTTTACCTATTGTAGAAACTCAAGAAGGAGATGTTTCTGCATATATCCCAACTAATGTTATTTCAATTACAGATGGACAAATATTTTTGTCGGGAGATATTTTTAATGCAGGTATTCGTCCAGCTATTAACGTAGGTATATCTGTTTCTCGTGTAGGATCTGCAGCACAACCCAAAGCAATGAAACAAGTAGCAGGAAAATTAAAACTGGAATTAGCTCAATTTGCAGAATTAGAAGCTTTTGCTCAATTCGCGTCTGATTTAGACCAAGCAACTCAAAATCAATTAGCTAGAGGACAACGTTTGCGTGAACTTCTTAAACAAGCACAAGCAAGTCCATTATCTGTAGCAGATCAAGTTACTACTATTTATGCAGGAACTAATGGATTTCTTGATAAAATTGAAACAGAACAAGTTCGTTCTTTTTTAATTGGATTACGACAATATATGGGTAACACAAAACCAAAATATGGTGAAATTATTCAGGAAACTAACACTTTCACTGATGAAGCAGAAAGTATTTTAAAAGAAGGTCTTTCTGAATTTACTGAAGAATTTAAGGTTACTAAATAAAAATAATTGCTCTATTAGGTTTTATAGTTATGACAAAAAAACTGACCTGACACCCGCTTCGCTAAGCCTGAAACACTGACAAAAAATGTAAACAAAAAAAGCCTGACCTTGACAAAAAATGTAAACAAAAAAAGCTTGACACCCGCTTTGCTAAGCTTCGCTTTTTTTGTTTACATTTTTTGTCAGGTCAGCTTTCAGATTTTTTGATTTTAAAGATCGTTTTTTTCACGCAAGCTTTTTAACACTGAAAAGTCATTAATTTTTTCTTTTAAAGGGTCTTTAGACTCATCAGCCACACGAGTTGAGAAATCATATTTAAAGTCTTTCAAAAATTGTTTAACCTTTAAAAAATCAGGATTTAAAGATACAAGATTATATTTACCTTCGCTTAATTCTTCTTTGGTTAAAAATAGATCCTCATATTCTCGTTTTTGGTCTTGAGTACTGTGAAATATTAAAAAATTAGACTCGAGCAATACTTCTATCAAAGGTTGTGCGACTTTATAGTAATGATTTATTCTAGGTTTAATTTTTTTTAAAGAATCTTCCCCATTTTCTGTTTTGTTATCATTATTTTTTTTCTTTGGAAAAGCTTTAGCCATACTAACTAGAGTATCTTTGACTTTTTTTTTGTTATCCTTCCGAAAATCTTTTGTAGTAGTTAACTTTTCAAAGTTACTAAAATTTTCTCCTTGGCTTTCTTTATAAGAACGCGGATCTTCTTGAAAGAATTCAAATTCTAAGGTTCTAGTATAAAAGTCCATAATACCATTTGCAATCCTATGCCATAACTTAACCAGGGTAACTTTATCATTGTCACTCTCTTGGAAGCACTCCCAAATAGTTCTTTGCAATAAACTAGCTAATTGATCATTCTGTTGTTTCTCGAAATCTTCTCTAGCAGTTTTAAAAGTATCCCAAACTCTTTGAGCTTTTTCTAAATAATCTGAAGTTTTTTTGTTTAAAACTTCAATGATTTGTTGTCTACTTTTAGATAAACAGGCGTCATTGAATTCTTTAGACCAAATAGGATCTGTTTCTTTAAAAAAATCTATAACTTGTTGGAAGTTTTTACAAGTTTGTTTTTTTATATCTATAGTTTTTTTTTTTTTATCTCTAAATTTCTTACCTAACAATTGGTCTAAAAAATAACCCTGATTTACTTCGAACTGATGTTGAATTTTATTTTTTTTATGTTTATCGATTCTTTGTTCTATTAAAAACAAAGGTTTCATGGAAAAGACATCTGTACCTTCTAAATTAGAATTTTTGAAAGTGTACAAATAGGGTGGCAGAAAAACAGATTGAATAAATTGATTTGCTCCTTCGATATGTGGAATTGGTGCAGAATAGCCAGAGTATTTAAAAATCTGAGAAAATATATCTTTTATTGACCACTTTGGTTTTTAATTTCGTTTAGATTTTTTTATTGAATGTTTTAAAATACCTATTCGTACTTCGACAATTATTGTTTTAAAAGGTTCTGCATAGTTGCTATATATTTTATAAAGATCAGACGGTTGATTTAAAAGGTTTTTTTCGATATTAAATTGAATTTTATAAAGACATTCTAGAAGGTTAGAAGCTTGATAGACATCATCGTTAAGTTTTATAGCAATATTTTTAGAATCTTTTTCTTCTATTGCTCGATTTAATACGAGTTTTTTCATTTCCTCATTTGTAAGATTTTTAAAAAGATTTTCTATAGAGTTTCTGTCTACTCTCTTATTTTCTAGAAATATATTATCAAAACTTTTTTTTAGTATATCGTTTACTTGGTTATGATCGCCTTTTTTTAACTCTTGACTATACAATTCATGATCCGAAAAAGAGGGTTTTATACCTTTATTTTCATAAATATTTTTGTCTAAATTGTTGTTCATATAATATCCTTTATTTAAAAAATGTTTCTTTAATTATATCATAAGTTTTTTTTTATCAAACTATTTCTTTTAGTTTAACTATAAATAGTTTGATAAAAAAAATTTTTATTTAATTATATCATAACTTTTTTTTATCAAACTATTTATAGTTAGTTTAAAAAAGAGGATTCGATTGTTTTAGTAAATCCTTAGGATAAAAATCTCTTTCACTAATTGTTTTTGATAAAAAGCAGTAAATAAGTAATAAAGTTTGTAATGGATGCATATCTCTATATTTCTTAGTATCTTTACCTTGCTTTAAAGCTCTTATCAGTTTCTTATTCAAATCGTTGAGTTCTTTCATTTCAACCGGTGACGAGTTTGCCGTATCTAGTAAATTTGTATTTGCTATATTGTTGCAAATTTCTAGAATACCGGCTAGTGTAGGAGTTTCGACAAAAGTATAAATTTGTTGTTTTAATTTATTATTGAGGCTTTTTTCTGGTATATCTAGTATATTTAGTAAATTAGAAAACAGCATTTTTTTAAAGAAATACATTGGATAATCTTTTGTTAAAAAACAGTTATTAGTGGATTCAATTCGAGATTCCACTCTAGTTTCAGGAAATAAAACACATTTAATAGCTTTCTTATACTTTTGTGTGAAGATTGCAACCTGCCCAGGCTTTGCCTCAACGCAATCGTGACGTGCTTCCATTGGTTCATAATAATCAAAAAAAATAAATCTCAAAAGTTCTGAATCCATACTTTGAATAAAATTGGCGGCAGCAGCTGTCGAGCTTTTTTGAGAATCCGAAGAATCAGATGGTATACCTAATTTCACTTTTCGATTTTTCTTTCTGCTTTTGGTTTTTTCTGAATCATAATAAGCAAACAGAAAATCCTCAGTGTCCATGGAAGGATAATAGGTTTGATATTGAATGCCTTCTAAACAATCAATAATAAAAGGGTTATTCTGAATAGAAACGTAATAAGCTAGTGTACTTAGAAAATTAAAAATCATAAAAAGATCGTTATTTTTTTTACGTACACTTTGATCAATAATCGTAATCATACTTTGCGCAACCATTTTTTTGTATTTGTAGGATTGTAATAGGATAAATCGTTCACTTAATGAGCTTTTGAAAGCAGTGAGCCATTGGATTCGTTTTTCTAGGTTATTAGTATTGGGAATACAATAAAATTTTTTGATTTCCATTTTATTTTGCAACTCCACTAAACCTTCATGGAATTAATTCAAACTTATAGGATTTTTTGCTAATTTATCAATTTCGATTGTCTCTTTTTCAAGATTATTTATATTTTTTTGATTAAGAATAGGTTTTATAAGTGAACTTTTTTCAATCTTTTTTCTTTTAAGTAGTCGCAAATTACTTTTTTTTATCTCCCTGTTTTTGGGATTGTGTTTTGCTTTTTGATAAAGAATGCCGTAAACTTTTTGATAAGCAAATTTTACCCAAAGAGCATTATTGCTTATATAATTATACGATTCAAACTCTTGGAGTATTAAAAATTTTTTCTCTATTTGTATTATTTTCTCTAAACTTTTTAAAGAAATATTGATCAAAAATTGATCTTCATTAGTAAAATTTGATTGATTGTTTTTATTTGTTTCCTCTTTTAAATCATTTCTAAATTTTGACAATTCTTCATGTTTAGTAAGATATTCCTCTATTTTTTTAATCTTTTCGAACATTTCGTCAATAACGTTTGTTGTAAGATCCAAAGTAATTTCTTCTATTTCTTTTCCATTTTTTACATTAATAACAAAAGATTTACAGTCAGTCTCAGATTTTATATATTTAATGTGAAAATCATTAACAGACTCCTTAAAACTAGCTAAATTAATAAAACTAAACAGATTTGAGCGAAAGTTGTCTTCTAATGATTCAAAACCGTTTAATTGTGTTATTGGACTTTTGTCAAAAAGAATCTTTTTTTCTATTCGACTTGAAAACTGTGTCATTAGAGCATGACCAGTAATCTTGAAAAATTTAAAATTTTGAGACCTTAATATCTCCGAGTCTTTATTCAAATAATTTAAATTATTAATTAAATCTTTTTCTTTCTCTGTAGTTTTATTGTTTGAAGTAGGTTTTGGTTCTAGTTCGAGGTTTTCTTGTGCTATTTGTAAATCCAGTTCTTCAAGTAGAAACTCAGCGCCTTTTTCTCGCCCTTGCCCATAAGATTGGCGCATAAGTAGTGGTTTAAATATTGATCGAGTCATTTTTAAAAATTCTACTAATTTTGGATAATTTGTAAAAATATGTTCTGCGGTTGAAAACAATTCTGAATCAATAAAACCATTTTCATCTTGATTTCTACATTTGGAATAAAATTTAGATGCAATTTTATCTGATGTAAAATCTTTTTTACAAATTTCTAAACAATTTGTGTAATAATCTTTTATTTTTACTGAGTTCGAATCTATTGGATCAGTAGGGTGAGGAATTAAATTAGAATGAATAGCTCCATCTTTATTTTTTGAAAGAGCCGAATATATTTGAAATGCAGAAGCTGAAGCATCGATCGGAATTTTTATAAAAAGTGAAACTCCTTTAGTTCTTTGTTCTTCGCTTTTTGATAGATATTCTTTTAATTGAAGAATTAAAGATAAGGCATACCAAGGCTCCTTGAAAATAAGCCATAAAAAATTATCCAAAGAAGATAAAATTTCAGTTTGAAATTGTTTTACAAACTCAAAAGAGTCGTTATTAGACTCTTGATTTATAATCATTTTACCTAATCCTACGTAGAATTCATATTCCTCGATACTGTTTGAACTTACTTTACAGCTTTGGGCAAAGGTAATCAAGTTTCTTCCAAATGATGATTGGAGAGGTCCAAAATCACCTGAATAATACATACGCCCTCGCGAATCGAGAATTACTTGAAAAAAGATTGGTAAATTTTTATAGGCGATGGCATATTTTAAATTTCTATTATAGGTACCGCTAATCCCTTGCAAAGTTAATAGTGCACGATTCGGATTATCGTAAATCGCTTTTTTAAGAGTCTTACGAGACCCTTGAAGAAGCCCTGTTGAAGTAAAAGAAGATTTTTTATTTTCTTGAAGTTTTTTAAATAATGGATTTGAAGCAAAAAAACCATACAAATCTTTATTTTTTCCACAAGAACGTTGATTAGAAATCCATTTCAAATGCTCAGTTGAATTTGGTGATTTTTCGCCTAATTGATCCAAATTGATTTTTTTTTCACCTTGATTCAAGTCGATTTTTTCTTCAACATTTTTATCGTCTTGAGAAATTATATCTTGACTTTTATCGTCTTGAAAAATTAGATTTTGTTCTTCTAAAAAATCAGCAAGTTTTTGTTTATCATTAGATTTTTTTGAAATGTTTGAACTTCGCATGACAGGTAAAATACCACTATCAACTAAGTATGGCATATTTGTTAAAACATAATTTAAATAGCTTATATTAACTTTAAATACGACATTAGACAAATTTGTTACAATTTCTAGAGCAGAAGGACTGATTTTTATATCTGAAACTGTACTTTTTGTTGTATCGAATATATTATTTAATATATTTTGATTTATTTTATATTTTACTAAAGATGATGTTTTACCTGAAACAACTTTATCTTCAGAATTCGAAGTATTAAAGAAAAGCTTTAAGTCATATTTGTTAGACATCAAACCAGACTTCACACAAGAAGCACCTCTAATAAATCGAGGTTGATCTTCTTTTTCTAATTTTAAAATACGATATATATTTATTGGTAAAGATTTCTTTAAACCAGACAAAATCGAAAGATCTTTTACTACGAAATCCGATGGAGGTGTAATTGAAATAGGAGGAATTGATTTTGCGTATAAAAAATTTGTATTATTTTCTGAACCTAAGTGTTCTTGTAAACCTGAATCTGAGTTTACAACTTTTTGGGAAACATCGGATAAAGAATCCTTATCATCAACAACCTCAAGAGACGGCGTGGAATTAATATTTGCTATATTAGTTTTTTGCTTTTCAATACTCTGTACGTCTTCGATATTAGTTTTTTGTTGGTTCATATTTTGTTTTTGTTTTTGTTTAAGATTGTTTTATAAAACATTATATTTTTAATAAAAAATATAAGAAATATTTTTATATAATTTATTGTCTTTATAAAAGCTTATTTGGTCAAAAATTTTTTTAATAAAAAATATAAGAAATATTTATCTAATTAGATATATTAAAAAAGTATTTGCTTCAAAATAAGAAAATTATGCAACTTTTTTTTTAAAATATTTAATAAAGAATAAAAATAAAATCTTTTATAAATTATTAAAGAAAATTAAAGAAGATAAGAAAAAAATTGTTATTATGATTATATTTGTATTTTAACCTATATATTAATTATCTGTCAATCCAGTCCGCCTCTCTTTTAACAAAAATGTTACAACTTTTTGCAAGTTCCATTTGTAAAATATAAAACTTTTTATATTGTGGATTTGTTTGACTCGTTTGAATAGTCAAAATCAAAAATTTCACAGCTTTTTTTTATTCACTTTATTAATAATTGTTTGAAGATGTTACTAATAATAAAAATAGTAATATCGTAAAATTATTTGAACTATTCGAAAATACTTATTTTGATTTCAAAACAAGATTATTCTGTTAAAATAAATTCCTTTTAAAAACCCGCCAGAGGTCGTTAACAAGTTTTTTTTAGCAAAAAAGAAAATAAAGTTGAGAAAATTCTGGAAGAAAACAAAAAATTTTTAAAGCACTATCTAAACGAATTTGGTTTAGAGACGTTATTACTTAGTGTGGTGGTGATTGTACTTAGAGCTTTACGAATGTTTAACGAATTCAGAAGATTTCAAAAAGATTAATCAACAAGTCCGCGATTTGCTTAGAACAATGTAAAATTAAAATAATCTAAAAAACATCTTATTTATTCAAATGAAAAAAGAGAAATATTTTTCTTGGGCTTATCTTAAATTTGAGATAAATTTTATCTAAAAGAAGTTTAATATAGTAAACATTGTTTTTAGTAAAGAATGTTAAGAATAAAATACAAAAAAAAATATGAAAACAGAAACCAAAGCAGATAAAATATTACCTTTACGACACGTTGAGAAAATTTTAGTATACGATAATGAAAAAAAGGCAAAATTAGATAAACTAGCGGAAGTCAGTTTAACCACAGAACCAACTAATCCTAATATTGCTCCTCATCTTAATTCTGATTTGACTCTAAGTAAAATTAGAAATTTTAGTACCATTTCAATAAAACCAGAAGGGACTGAATCAGAACTAACTTACAGTATAGATTTATTAGACCCCTTCAATGATTTAAATGAAATACAAGTAATAGATCGCACACTAAAAGAGCTTTTAATTTTACATTATGAATTACAATTAACATTGTACTCAATACATGAATTATCGGGAACGGAGCTCAACGATAACGAAATTCATAGAAAAAAAGTCTGTGAAAGTAAAATTTCTAATTTTTCTAATCAATCCAACAACTCGTTTTTAGACTTTTTAAAATTGTTAAAAAGAAAAGGAGAAGAATTAGGAAAAAAAAAAGATAAAAAAGACTTCTTTTGTAATGCTTTAATCCTTTTACCTTCTTTAAAAGATTTTTACTCTGCTTTAAAAGAGGAAGACATTTATACAACTACACACACTTTTAATAATCAATTTGAGAATCAAAATGCTTATCAAGTGAGTTATTTCTTTAATATTAAGAGTGAGCAAAATTACCAACTTTCTAAAAACTTATTCAACTCAACTCGCATGATTAATTTAAACAATGAAAAGAATATTCAAACAAATGCTCAAGCAGATTTTTTAGACATTAGAAATAAAAAATATAAAAAAGAGAGTTTAAACTTTAAAAATCCTACAAATATCGGATTACTTGAAGAGTCAACTGCATTAAATGAATTGTCTCTGGATAATCTATATTTCAATGAAAATAAGAACTTTTTCAATATATTTTTGGAAAAGGGCAAAAAAAATAAATTTAGCAAACGTGAAAATAAAAAACGTAATTGTCATTGTAATAACCGAGAATGCTCAATTTGCACTACACATAAATTACAACAAGCAGAAATAAGTTGTGACAAAATATTCAAAATGATTAAAGAAATCGATAACTGGTTTTATACTAGAACTCCAATGCCTATTTATGGAACAATAATGGAACAGTTCATTAATAGATTAGATAAAAAACTGAGTACAGAAAAGCAAAAGACAAGATATATTTTTAAAACAAAGACGGCACCAAAAAATTCAAATCAAAAACGTTCGAAAGTAGATATATTTAAACATTTATGGAAAAAATTATTAAGACTTCCGGGGATGAGTGAAAATTATGATTTACTTGACTATGTGTTTTTTAATACTATACTCCTTGAACCATGGGTTTAAAAAAAAAAACAGAAAAATAGGAAACAAATTTACATTAAAGATTATAGCAAAAAAGATTGTAATAAAGATCGTCAGGTTGATTTTAAAGATTGCTATGAAGTTTATATTCCAAGTGAAATTGAAAATTTTTTTGGTTCTTATAATACAAGAGAGCAAAACAGAAATGCCTATCCAAAAAATAAAAAAGAGGTTGGCGCTAATTCTACTACTTTAGAGAGTCATAGTAGTTTAGAAAGGTTTTGTAATTGTAATAAGAGTTGTCAAAATGTTATAAATAAGGATAAAAATACAAAAAGGAACAAATCTATAAAGGAGTTTGCAGACAGTCTCAGTCTAGAGGAACGAAAATCAAAAAAAATTTTTGATTTACAGTATCAAATCGATAAATATTTAGATGACCTTGCAATGAGTCTTGAATATAATGCTCTATCTAATAACGATCCAAAGAATCCAGTTTTATGGAACAGTTTTTTAAACTTTTGTTTTTATTCTAAAGATGATTTGAAACAAAAATTAGACAAAAACAATATTGAAGAATACGATAGTAAACTTGAAAGATATTTATCTTATTATAATATAAGTTTTATATCTTCGCCAAACAACAGTGCAAGTGAAAATGACAATCAAAGCATAGAAGGGATCACTATTCCTTATCTTTCAGGAATCGGTTGTGCTACCAGCGATCGAGCTCTAAATTTTATAAAACAAGAATTTTTCTCTATTTTTACAAAAAATAGAGAAAAAGAGGTACAAAAATTAAAAACTGCCTTAAAGTTGGTTTTTTTAGAATTAAATTCTACTTTTTTTAACTCCTGGTCTACCTATAATTCTGAAACAACAGTCCAACAGTTTTTAAAATCCAATACAAATAAAAAGTCTGATAAAGTGTTACTAGATCTTTTACAAAAACAATTAAAGAACTTAGACGATCGAATTGAAAATAATGAAGATAGAGATCAAAAACAAATAAACATCTTTTTAGAAAAATCTCTTGAATACGCTTTAATGGATCTTAAAAAACAATTAGTGGATCAAAAACAGATTCCAGACCAAGATCAAGATAAAATTTGGACAAACCTATGGATTGGTCAGTTATGTGATTATAGGATTAAACAATTGCAAGTGCAAACTAAAAGAGACACATTAGATTATATAACAAAAAATTCTATTGATTTTCAAAAAATCAAAACACAATTTATTAGAGGACGTGAATTGTCAAAATCTTGGAATAGTTATAATATTCTTAATAATAGAAGATTTGATAATCAAAAAATAAATATTTTATCTGAAAAAGAAATACCTGATAATATTTGGAAACTATTAGAATTTGACAATTCAATATTTGCAACATCAAATAGTTTTACCTCTCAAAATAGTAATTTTAACTCTAATTTGGACTCTAGAATAAAACTTTTAGTAACCTTACTTGAAACTTTACCTGTTTTTTTAAAAAATCAAACCGACCGATTTGCTTTGATTTTAAAGGATACAAAAGGTTTATTCCATTTACGATTAGAGCATTTTTCAACAGTTTTTTTACGAAAATTATTTCACCAACCCAATCTTCAACAGGTACAGCCAATCAAAACTAGCCAAGATATAAATACAACAACAATAATGCGAACTCTATTTCATCAGTATTTTGATTTGGCCAATAATACATTCTATTTAAGTACTCCTGGAAGCAAAGGTTATAATAAAAATTGGCCAAAATTACAAAAAAAGGAAATTAAACGAATTAATAGTCTTTCACTTACTGACTTGTCATTTTCAATAATTGCAAAGTTTTTAGTTGATCTTTATAATTAATAATTAGCTAAAATTTAATCTTTTGAAACATAATACCTGCTTTAATAAACCAATTAAAAGTTTGGACAAAACAAATACAAAAACTTTTAAAATAAGAGATACCAAAAAAGACCAAGGTGTACTATTATAAAAAAAAAAGACTTGTACGATTTTATGATATGATAACTATTAAAACTATAATTTTTTTAAATTTTACAGCTCTTTTTTTTGAAAGTTAATCTTTATATTAGATTATAAAAAATATGATAAATCATTATAAATAAATTATTATAGAAAACAAAAATTTGTATAAATCCAATCATTTTTTTTTTTCAACTATAAAAGAAATACAACCAAAACAAGCTTTAAAAATATAATAAAACAAAACAAAACAAAAGATAAACAAAAGGAATGTAAAAAACTAAAGTATGTCAAAGTTTATCTGTAAAGTAAAATCTGTTAATAATATCGATTTTATAAAGGATTCTAAATTTACAAAGAAAAGGCCTTTTTCTTTTGAATTTGCTGAATATTTGTTTCGTAATGCTGTGTATTTTGAATGTAAGTCATTGTTTGAGTTCTTTGCTTTGAGTCAATATTTAGACAAAAGAAATAAAGGATATAAGGTACCTATCAAATTTGAAGCTGGTCCTGGCAGAAAAAAAAAAAAAAGGCTTTTATGTTGATACAAATTACATACTCTATACTAATTTAGAGGATCCCGAAACTCCAACTTATATAGTTGATTCTATACCTTTTAATACCATTATATGTTCTGCTATTGAAGTTTTTGTTGATTATAAAGTACCCTTATCAACCCAACAAGAGGTTTTTATGTTTGGAAAGGTAGAGGTTTTCTTGTTTGGTAGAAAATATTTTATTATTTTTTAACCCAACCTTTGGTGCAAAGCAAAGTTATAAATATGCTTAAAAGAAAAGGTTATATGAAAAAAACAATTCATAAACAAAACATTTTGAAAGCTTAAAACCATGGTTTTAAAACATTAGAAGGAATAAAAGAAGATTATCGTTATCAATAAAAAAAAAATACCAAATATTTTTGAAATTGATGATAAAAACGATTTTTCGAAAATCAAATTTTAAAGATACTTCTTTTTTGCAAAATTCCGAAAAAAAAAGCAAATACTTTAACAATTCAGTTATTTGAAAATGAAAGGTTTAAAGAAATCATTTTACATTTTGAAAGCCAACTTCTTTCAGAAAATGGAGAAAACAATATTAAAAAGAAGACTATAAAGTTTTAGAAAAAAGTAATTCCTTGTAAATCTTACCACTAAAACTTTAAAAATCCAACTTGTATCTTTTCTTTGTATCTTTTCTTTATCTTTTCTTTGTATCTTTTCTTTATCTTTTCTTTGTATCTTTTCTTTATTTTTCCATTTTTTGTTTCAAATGTTTTACATTTTTTGTCAGTGTTTTAAACCTTGTTTTTGTTACCGGTTTGTCAAGTTTTGCCCAAGTTTTTTGAATGATTTTCATTAATTAACATAATCTATTTAAATTATTAAAAAATTATATGGATTTAACAAATCTTTTAAATGATAAAATAGAAACAGATGTAAATTTCGTTTCAAGTGGTATACATGTTCCTGGCGTCCGCTCTCGTCGAACTTTTCGTCGAATTTTTGGATCTTGTTTTAGGGAAACTGTTTTTCCTAGGGCTTACTATCATCTAGTTCTTAGATCTTTATTTATAAATTTCTTCACTGATCATGATCGTGAACTGGCTTTTGAAAGAAGGATTAGGCCAGTTTTTAGTTTACATAATCACGCAGTTTATTTTTTAGAAACTCCTAATCGACATAGATTTGAACTTATTGGGCAAATAGCACGGCCTGTTTCAGAGAGAATAAGAGGTAATCTTGTTCTTTTTCTTTTAATAGCAGATTCTTATAGAGCTACTGGACGATTAAGAGCTGGGCAACTACTAACCACCATATTAGCTGGAAACGGTGTTGTAACTTCTTCTACAAATGCATTAAGGTTCATCGATAACACATATGTGTTAGTTACACAGCAACAAGAAGCAATAAATCGTGTGCACTTTTACGAAAGACCTTCACTGTATGTTGGGTATTATTTTTGTACTGCTTTAGCAATAATAGCTGCGATAATTTTTTTGGCGGAATAAAATGAACGAAACGACCGAAATTCACAATAAATGGTTATGTTTATACACTGTAAGAGTCTGTAAGCTTATTTAATCTTACACACTCTTACATAATTATTGTGTTAAAGGATATTATGACTAATTTGGTCAAAATTTCAAGAATTCAGGCCTCGACTTTAGGGCTTGGCTTTATATGTTTAACTTACAGTATTATTTTATTAGTATACTATTGTAAAAAAACGAACAAAATTATAAAAATTAAAGCAATGTTTGCGGTTTTAACAATAAATAATGTGTATTTTCTAAAACTCTTTTATATAATAATCGATTTTAAACCAAAAGTAATTATTAAAATAATTACTTTTGGTTTAAAATCGATTAAAGTACTTTTTTTTATTTAGTTTGGAATAAAATAATTGATCTGCCGGTAAAGAACGACTTTGTTTTTTATCTTGGACTTTATGGTTTTAGGATATTACTTCTTCCTTTATCAAAAATGTTCCTAACTTTTTTTAATTTTGTGTGTAGATTTAAGCTTTTTGATTCTTTTATTTTTTTTGAAGCATTTCTTTTGGTTTATGCGCGTTTTTGGTATGTGGTTGGTTTCTGTGAATCATTGGTTGTTAACGGAAATTTTTATTTTAACTCTTCTCGGTTTACTAGTAAATACGCTTTATTTATTGGTTAATTCAATCTTAATCGATAAAAAAACTGGAAGATTAGTTCGTCAAAAATTACTAAAAGCTATAAGGGGGGAATTCTTTTGTCTTATTTTTAAACTTTTACAATAGTTTAAAGTTTAAAAATAAGACAAAAGAATTTACAACTTTTTTGGTACAGCAAAGTTGTAATAATTAATAGTTTAGGAAACAACAAATTAAAAATTGAGTTTTTAATAACTGAATCTATAAACTTAGTTTATTTTATTTGTGTTTGTATGATCAGAGTACAATGGCTTATTTACTTAAGTCGTTCTATAAAATTAAGAATAGCTTCAAAACCTATAAAAAAGTTAGTTTTTAAAAACTAACTTTTTTATTGTATAATTTTCACCCAAATTTTATCTCAATTTTTGTTATAAAATATTTTAAAAAAACTTATATATATTTTTTTTTTACACTTTATTCTTAATATTACCAATAAGTTTTGTGATCTATAAATAATATCGTAAGTATTTTATTATTAAGACTTTTTTATATTATTTATAAAATTTATTTTGATATTGATATTAAAAAAATAATTATTTCAACAATTATTAACTTTAATTCTATTATAATTAAATTTATAGAAAAAAAAGATAAATAAAATGAAATTTATTAAGTTTCACATGATATAATATTTTTAAAAAGTTGTTAAAAAACTAAAGATAAATAGTTAAAATCAATAAAAAGATACTTACGTTTCTTTTCTATTATAATAAGAGATATTTTTATAAAAAAAAAGTATTTTCTTATTATTTTAAATAGAGGCATTAAATAATAATTAAAAAATATTTTTATGTTTACATTTTTACAATATCAATATTTAAATGTAATTTTTTAATCAAACAATTAACGCTTTCATCATTATGACAACGAATTATGTAACATTGCACAGAGTAAAGATTTTAAATCCATTAGCTGAAAAAAAAACAAAAGAAACTTTTTTAGATCTTTCGAAAATTAAAAATTCTAAATTTTATCAAGACACAGAAATGACTTGTTTTTGCTTATTTCAATTAAACTTAATTTTTTTTTTTATTTATAGGAAATCAATTTTTAAATAATAACTGGGATAGGCCAATGAAGGAAACTTCAGAGAACTTTATTAAAAATAATCTTTTATTTACACAATTTGAGTTGACAGATCTTACATATTTACGTACTTCGGAAATAAATAATTCAAGACGATTACGATCTTTAGGAGGCGCGTTACGAAGAATTTTTTCAAATGTTAGAGAAATGAAACAGAAACCAAATACAGTATCGAGTAACAATGAGATCATAAAAGGATTGAAGTATTACTTAATATTAGGAAATGAAGGAAAGCTTGAAATTACTAAAAGAGCGGTATTAACAAATAAAAAAATAACTCGGAATTCTTCGACATTATTAAATAAACAAAATAATTTATCAAAAAATCAAAAAAGTTTGAACAACGATTATCAAGAAAATAGTGACCCTTTTAATCAACTAATTAAAAATCCCCAAGAATTTTAAGAGAACGTTAAACAAAAATCAGAAGAAGAAAAAATAGCGTTCTTACAAATTCTAAAAGAAGCAAAGATATATGCATAAAATTATTACTAAAAATTGAAACACTGACAAAAAATGCTTAAGAAAAAAAGCTTAACAAAAAAAGCCTGACACCCTAACAAAAACTTAACAAAAACGTAGTTTTTGTCTCAAGTTTTTGTCATTGCTAAGCTTCGCTTTTTTTGTCAGGTGAAGCTTTTTTTGTCATTAGTTAATTTTATTTATAATTAACAACCTATATATAAATTTTCAAAAAAACTTTATCCTTTTTCTTGAACCCAAAACTATTTGTTCAGATTATATTTTTTTTATAACAAAATCCTATACAAACTTTATAAATCTTGAATTTATAAAGTTTGTATGGATAATGATAACAAAATATAAAATACAACATTAAGGAATTAAGTTTTTGTATAAAAGTGTAATTGATTATAATGTGTTTAGAATAATTATTGTTATTGTTTTACTTTTTTTATTTTACTACTTAAAACAAAAGAAGCGCGATCATGGGATAGATAAAAAACGAAATAATTTAACTATGGGTCCGCCAAAATGAACATTTTATAAAATTTTTGATGAAAACCTTTTATACTGTATAGGTGCATTTACATTCTTCCACAGATTTTTTAAAGTTAACGAAAATTATTCGCATATTCAATTTTTAAAACATGACCGTTCTTTTTGACCATTTTTTTTTTGGAATTGGTATTCAAACCGTAACACTGATTAATTTTTTTAAGGATAAGTGATATTGGGGAAACTGTAACTGGACGAAAATTCATAATAAAATGAAAATACAGTCGGACATACTCGAAACATCTTTTAACAAATTAATTACTGTTCAGAGCAAAAAGCAGCGCATATTGATTATTGAAATCATAATTTAATTTTCGGTCAACATTTATGTTGATGGCAAACTGCAACAGATGACATTTATGAAAATTAAATCTTAATTTTTGGTCATTGTAAGGAAACTAAATATATTTGACTCTTTAATAGATATAAAAAGTCCTTATAATGACCAAAATCCAATTAAGAGTACCAATACTAAATTTACCGGAAAGTTCTGTTGGAACTATACTGATTAACCTAAAACTTATAAAACGATAAGAACCTAAGATTCCGAATTTTCAAAGTAACAAAATGAAAAGACGTGAAATCTATGTTATGTCTATAAAGATTATTAATACGTAGTTATAAAAACAGATTATCTGCAGTAAGACAAATATCACAAGTCAATACAAACAGAAAAATGACTTATGTGAAAAAGCTTTTCGTTATTACTTATTACTTTTACAGAAAGCGTCGAATTTGTAGATCTCTAAGCAAATACCGCCTTTTCTACATGGAAATCTTTTTCAACACAGCGTATTTGCTTTTCTAAAGGTACAAGCAAAATTCTAAGATTTCTAGTTACCCGTTCTACTACCGATAGACTTTTACAATATATTGTAAAAATGCTTTTGAACTGAAAAAAAAAAAGTAAGCTCGATTAGATGGCTTTAACTACGATTTCCATTCAGGTCACTGCTGTCATGAACTTCTTTATAGAATGTATAACAATTGTGCATATATTTGTGCCTAAAAGGTATGGCTTTTGAATATCGACATTAGTAAAAGTTTTGATAACATATTTCATCAATGCTTTTTGATGGTTATTAGGAATTTTTCGGAAAATATATGTTTTTTTCGGTTTTTAAATATGTATCTTTTTAATATTTACACAAATAATGTCATAACACCTTAATTGAAGAAAAAAGTAAGTCTATCTTTTAAACAGAAAAAGGCCGGTTTGTTACGTGATTTAACAATATCTTTTTTTCAAAAATGAAAAACAGTTCAAAGATATTCTGTTTCGTTTGAGCCATTTTTCAATAAAATTTTCACAAACATCTCATTCTTTCAAATACGTACTAAACTATTTCTAGATAAAAACTTAAAACAAGAACCTTCGAATTTTCCTATTTTTAAAAACTTTTAACTTATATCTTCTTTGTATTATATTCTAGTTAAAATTTAAACAAAGAATGGAATATATTTAAAGGGGTTCTTTTAAATATATATTACTTACCTGTAAATATTGAAGATATTTAAATCGCAAATTCAATATCACCCTTTGATGTTAATTTAGATTATTTTTTATTGAAAAAAAGTAAATAATTTAAAAGAATTTATTAATGTTCTATAGTATTTTTTTTATCATTTGGCATTATTATTATTTATGCAGAAAATTAGATACAATTCTTTTTTTAGAAGAAATCTATAGTCTATAACATGTATTGAAAACGTTTTTAAAGAAGCTAGGTAGTCTTTTGTCAAACTTAAAAAAAAAAAATAATTGTTATGCTTTGTAGAAAGCACAGTTTTACCTTCTTTAACAAACCTATAATTTATGTAAGGTCATAAAACAATAGTTATCGAAAAATACGAAATTTTTCGATAACAGTAGATAATAATCTCTAATGTAACAATAATGTAGATACAAACAAATTAATGTAGATATAGTGTATATATACATGTAGTTGTGTAAAAAATATGTAAATCTGGTTGCTTTAATGTATAAATAATGTAGATGATAGCTTATTAGTGTAGAAATTATGTACATTCTATCTACACTAATAATGCATATCAAAATTATACTCATTAATGCAGATATGTTGTAAGTATACAGTTACTGATCCATATATTATGACCTGTATCCCTTTGGTAGTATTATGTAGATACACAATTATTAGTGTAGGAAATGTGTAGATAGTAACTTAATAATGTCTATACAATGTAGATACCGTTAGTTTAATGTAGAAAAAGTGTAGATATGATGTAGATAAATACAGATTTATGTAGATTTAATTCAGATAAACCTTTTCAATTTTACGGTTTGGGTAGGAGTTGAAGGTTGATAATCTTTTGAAGAAAGGGAACTAGATAATAATGGTTCCGCTTTGTTTACCATAAAATCAGTAGATTTTGTTCTTGTCTTAGGAATCTCTGGGGCAATGTAAACACTAAACACTTTTAGAGCATCTGTTGTTGTTTGAAATTTGTTAAGGAAAGAATCAGCATCTTCTGAGCTGTTTCTAAGAAAAGTTTAATTTTTTAAATCCCAACATTGAAACACTGACAAAACAAAAATATTATTTTTGTTTTTGTCAGTGTTTCAAAAGCTTCGCTTTTTTTGTTTCAAGCTTTTTTTGTCATAATCGTGTTCTAAAAAAATTTTTAAAAATATGCTTTAAACATTCGACAAGTCAAAGGCTTTACCTTGTGAAATAAACATAAATTTTTGTATGAGTAATAAACTGTGTTTGGCTTAGGATTATTGATACAATCTAAAGGAACCTATACTCCTGGTTTATAGCTCATTGAAGCGAAAAACCAGTCTTTTAATTTGCTTATAGACTCATTTTCTAAAGGGTTCTTAGTTATTTCAGTACTTTCAATTTTTCTGCCAAAAACGTACTCTAGAGCTTTGTGAATATTTTGTTTAAACCAGTATAGATAATTAAAAAATGACTTTTTAACAGATAAAGATTCCCCACTTTGAGATGAATCATTCCACTCCAGTACATTATCCTTTGGTACCATTTTAAAAGTCGAGGTTTCTAACACCATTAATTGCCAAAGTGTCTCAAAAGTCACTAGTCTTACATCTTCAAAGCTTACTTTTTTCCTTAAAATTTTTAGTGCTCTGTTTGCAACAAAATCTTCAAATTGATTCAAAACTATTAAAGGCGAAAATTTTGTTAGTCATAATTTTTGTTTGGATTCTCCTTTATATTGTAGATTAATTAGTTGAGTTCTAATCCTCAAAGACTCTCAACATGATTTGCCTCATCTTTTTGATTGTTGTTTTACGAAGTAAAACGAAAGAAGCACTTTTTGTATCTTTTCTGCAAGAAAAGATAAGGTTTTCCAAAGGAAAACTTACAAAAACAAAGTTTAAAACAAAAAAAGCGAAGCTTTTTTTATCAGGTTAAGAAAAGATACAGAAATAATTGTTGCGCTTCTTTTATTTTATGTAGTAAAATAATCAGCAATCATGATAGAATTTATCAGATATATATTCTTTTGTTTCCTACATAACGATAGGATATAAATCTACTGTTAAGTTTGTAGAAGTTGCCCTTACTTGTTTTTTACTCTTTTTCTGAATTATTCCCGTTATTTAAAAACGAATCGAAGACTTGTTTTCTTAGATCACTGTTCTTCTCGATTTATGCCGATAGGATACGAAAAAGAGTAAAATCTTACAAGAACGAGCTTACAAATAAGAGTGAATTCAATAACAAAAATGGGCAAACAAAACCTGACAAAAAGAAGACAAAAAATTCATTTTTTTTTTATGACAAAAAGATTGACCTGACAAAAAAAGCTTCGCTTTTTTTGTTTCAAATGATAGTATCCTAACAAAACCCTGACAAAAAAGGTTTTCCAAAGGAAAACTTACAAAAACTGAAACCTGACAAAAAATGCTTGACAAAAAAAGCGAAGCTTTTTTTGTTAGGCATTTTTTGTTTTAAATAATATTTTTGTTTTGCATTTTTTGTTAGTGTTTCAATTTTTGTTTCACCTCCTTATCTTTTCTACAAGAAAAGATACAAAAACCAGTTGAAACAAAAACCTGACAAAAAATGCTTGACAAAAAAAGCCTGACAAAAAAAGCTTCGCTTTTTTTGTTAAGCTTTTTTTGTCAAGCATTTTTTGTCAGGTCTGAACTTCTTGTAGGGTTTCACCCCTTTATTTACCATAAAATTTAAAGCTTTGGCTTAATATATATCTTTCTCATTTTTATTATATTTTCAAGGAATAGTCATTGCACCTGTAATGGTAAGGCCATTAATTTAAGACATATAAAATTATATTAAATCAAATATATTTTTATTATAGGTAAAAAACAATTAAGATTGTAAAAAGTTTATATCAATTATTAAAAATTTTTTATATTTTTAAAAAGATAATAGAATGTTATAAAGATTTAAGTAATATTTTATAATTCTATAACTATTAAAATTTATATTTATATTCTAAAATTTTTAATAAAAATTACTTTAATTAAACTCTAACAAATCTTATAGAAGCCTAACAAAAAAAAGACAAAAACTGAAACAAACAAGGGTTTTTGATTGTTGTTTTAATTTTTTTGTTTGAATTTTTTTGTTTTACTACGTAAAACAAAAACTTAAAACAAAAGAAGCACTTTTCTTTATCTTTTCTTGCAGAAAAGATACAAAGAAAAGATAAAGAAAAGATACAAAGAAAAGATAAGCAAAACTTAGTATCCCTTCCAAAAATTGAAACAAAAAAGGGATACTACGGACACCCGCTTCGCTTAATATTTTTGTTTCAGGTTTTTGTTTGGATACTACTTTTTTTGTCACGTTTTTGTTAGCAGTTTGTAAGGTTTGTCAGGATTTGAAAGCCTGACATCGCTGAACAAAAATAGTATTTTTGTCAAAGCGATGTTAAAACAAGAACTTAACAAAAATAAAAACAAAAATAGAGACAAAAATTGAAACCTGACCTGACAAAAAATACAAAGCATTTGAAACAAAAATATTATTTAAAACAAAAATAATATTTTTGTTTCAAATGCTTTGTATTTTTTGTCAGGTCAGGTTTCAAATCTTATTTTTGTTAAGCTTTTTTTGTCAGTGTTTCAAATATTATTTTTGTCAGTAGTATCCTTTTTTTGTCAGTGTCTAAAGTTCATGTAGGGTTTCACCCTTTTGAGTTTTTAAGATTTGTTAGAGTTTATTGGATCTTTAGATAAAATAAAAAATAAAACAAAAAATCTTTCTATTATTAGAAATTACAATTTTACTTGCTTTATTTGTACAACTCTAGACCAAGGCGAACAGCTAATACACCGGTAATTAATGCGGTAAAAAGCGCAATAAATATTTGACTGTCAGAAATTCCCATAAACTTTTATTTATCCTTTTTTTTAACTATTATAAAATATTGATTTTTGAATCTATTAACCTTTTATTGAGATCCTTAAGAAGTTCTAATAAAAACTTGAAACAAAACCTGAAACAAAAAAAGCTTGAAACAAAAAAAGCTTGAAACACAAAAAGCTTGAAACACAAAAAGCTTGAAACAAAAAAAGCTTGAAAGACTGACAAAAAATGTAAAGCATTTTTTGTTTCAAAAGCTTCGCTTTTTTTGTCAGGCTTTTTTTGTCAGGCTTTTTTTGTCAGGTCAGTATTTTTGTCAGTGTCTCAAGTTCTTGTAGGGCTTCACCCATCATTTTCATGTTTGTCAGGTTTTTGTTTTTAGTTTATTAAGAAATATCAGAAAGGAATGACCAAAAAAAGACAGAATAACTATGTGATGCTTTTTTTTGTCAATAAAGTATAGATAAAATTGTTTTATTTAAAGATTCCCACTACGACTAGCTAATAAAACGATTACAAGAGGACCTGCCCCTAGAATAAAAAGTATTGCTGTTAATTGGAAAATAATTTCTAAATTCATAATTTTTTAATAAAAAATATAATTATTATCTTTTAGTTATTTTGTTTGTGATTAAGAGAAAGAAATAATAATTTATTCAATCTTTGGGTTTAAACCATTAATCTCAAAAAATATATCACAAAATTGAGACCAAACAAAGGATATTTGGGAGGAAGCAACTTTACTTTTTTTTATAAAAAAAAGTAGTAAAAAAAAAGGGACTGACAAATCTTAGACAAACCTTAACGGTTTGTCAAGGTTTGTCAGAATTTGTATGTCTTACAAAAAATGAAACAAAAACATTGTTTGAAACACTGACAAAAAATGGAAACCATTTGAAACAAAAATATTATTTTTGTTAAGCTTTTTTTGTTAGGTCGTTATGGGGTATACAAATCGAAGATTTTTACGGCCTGACATCGCCTCCTAACATCGCTTTTGGCGATGTCAAGATGTTAAAAGAAGCAAAGGTTTTTGTTAGAAACTTAAGATTTGTTTTTATGGAGCATATGCTCCATAAAAACAAAACACTTTAATTAAATAAAAGTTTGTAAATGGTATTGCAAGTATAAATTATAAAATTAGTTTTAGATTATGGAATAAAAATTAAACATTTTTATCTAAAACTAACAGACGCTTGCCATACAAAAGCTAATAATAAAAAAAACACAGGGATGATTGGTAATACGTCTACAATAGGATCAAAAGGAGCATAAGCTTCTGGTAATTTTGCAAGTAATAGAGCCATGAATTAAAAAGTCTCCTTCAAAAAAATTTAAAATAGTTTAGTAATGTAAAAAGTAAAAAAGAAAGTTACCTTTATAGGTATCTTTACGTGCAACGCTCCTTTACAAATAAAAAATAACAAGTAGATTTATATAAGGTTATTGGAGCTAATAAAGCTTTAAAAGAAAGCTTCAAATACACAATACAAGCGCAATTCTGTATTTTCTATAAGATAAAAAGGTTTTTTAACAAAAAACATTGGGTGAAAGCCTACAAGAAGTCTTTTCTTGTTTGGGCCCTTTAGGTAGCTACAAAAAAGGGATACTAATATTTTTGTTTGGGCTTACAATAAATTTTTTCTTGTTTGAGCTTATACATTACTAACAAATACTTACAAAAAATGTTAACCTGACAAAAAATGCAGAGCATTTTTTGTCAGTGTTAACATTTTTTGTAAGTATTTGTGTTCTTAAATGCTTGTGTTAATTATAAAAATAAATTGTTTAAGTTAATTTTTAGAAAGCTCTTTGAAAAGTGAAATATACCTAAAAAGGGTAGCTGATAATAATAAATTTTAAAATGTTTTAAAGAATTTAATATCAATTCTTTACTTATCACCTTATTACTTTTAACAAATAGGAAAACACGTAAAAAAAAAACTCTAGGGTCTTTTTATAGTAGCACAGATTTTTTTTTTTTTTCATCTATATTTTGAAAACCTTGTTAACCAATTAAGGCATTTTTTTAGAGACCAAAAAAGATATTTTCATTTATCGTCGGAGGCAAAGCGTCAGCTCGTCTTCTTTTTTTACGATCTAAGAAGTCTCTTTGATTTGTTTTTAAACAAAAAACGGATAAAGAGCTTTCAAAAAGTATTTGAAACACTGACAAAAAAAGCAGAGCATTTTTTGTCAGGTCAGGTTTCATATTTTTTGATTTTAAAGGTCAGTTTCCTCTAAGATTTTTTAATACAGAAAACGGATAATTTAAAGATTCACGATTAATATCTTTTTTTTATTTTTTAGTAAAATTAGGAAAGAATGGTTCATTAGTAGAGAAATCAAAAAGTTTTAATGAAAACATATTAACTTCTACAAAAAAATATTAGAAGATCCAGTTAAATTAAAAAAATATTAAATGATCCAATTAAATAACCTCCTTTACTTTTTATTTCAAAGGGAATTATTTTACCAATAACTGCAACAACTTTAACAATTGGAGCTGTAAGTCATATGTTTTATATTGATATGAAACAACAAAAAGGGTTAAAAAATAAAGATAAAAGTATAGAGCAAAATCAGATAAAATTCTTGGATAACACTTTTTTTAAGGATACTAATGAAATAAAGATAAAAGATAAGATTCTATTAAAAAGTTCAGAAAAAATAAGTCATTATGTTCAGAATATTTCAGATACTAACTTAAAAAATAATAATTACAGTATCTTATCGGAAGAAAAAAATACAAAGGAAAAAAAATTTTTTGTAAATTGTAGGCTTCCTTTTTTGTCTGTAAATAAGGACGATAAAATTGTTGTTACCAATGATTGAAATAAAAATCTTAAGCGAACGACAAAAACTTGAGACCTGACCTGACAAAAACCTGACAAAAAATGCTTTGCATTTTTTGTCAGGCATTTTTTGTCAGTCTTTCAAATATTATTTTTGTTTTTGTTTCAAATATCATTTTTGTTAAGTTTTTGTTAGGGTGTCAGTAGTTCACCAAATTTATTTATCGGAATGGTTGAAAAAATTGAGAAGCTTTCACATGTAGATATGGGAATAATTCTTTTTCTACTGAAAAAAAATTAACACAAAGTTGGACTAAAAATGAGCTATGTTCTTTTAAAATGCCTCTTATAATGGAAAAAAAGTGATCAAAAACATTATTTGAATAATCTTAAGCGCAAAAATATAAAATTTTTCATTATAGATTTTTGCGTTTAAGATCACTTTCAGGTATATTCTTTTTTACAAGATTCTGATACTCTAGCCTTAGAAGGTCATCGTATTCTACATAAAGCAAGACTATGTCGTCAAATGTTTCAAAATCAGAACTACTAAATTGAACCTCTACTAAATAGCTATGCCCTTCGTTTTTAGTATATTTGCTCCGATCAAAATAAATTTGTGAAAGCGTGCAAATAGTCCCTTTAAAGACTTCATCTTGGGGGAAATTTGTTAATATAACAAATTTGTCCCCAATTTTATAAGGACGATTTAATTTGCGTTCTATTTATGGATCGAGCCTTAAATTAGAAGCGGTTTCTGAATTAGATGAGGACGTATTAGGTGATGGTTTCGTTTTTTTATCAGAAAAAAAATCAAGGACCCGATCAAATACATTTTGTTTATTAGGATTTTCCTTTGTTATATATATATTTTTTATATATTTTTTTTAATTTTGGTAAATCAGGATTTATCATTTTTATAAATCATACCATTTTGGTAAATCAGGATTTGCGATATTTTCAATAAGAAATTCGGGTCGGGTAGTAGTCACGGATGAAGGTAACTTCATACCTTTGAAAAGACTATCTGTCAGAACAGGCTGTAATTGAGTCCAGTCAGTATTTGCTTTTAAATCTTTGCCGTCTAGTAACCATCTTTTATCAGTATTTTATGGTACTAGAAGTTTCGGGTCGACTTGAAAAGGCATTAATTATTGATAACTCGAAGCGCCTCGTAACGTAAACTGAGTTGGAAGGTTAGTAATAGTCGGGATAGCTTTTTGTTTTCTTTCGCAAAAATTTTTTCTATCTACACTTCCTTTATTTAAATAGATTGTAAAAAGGGAAGCTACAGGATCAGGTTGTAGAACCCCTCGATCATTTTCAAAAAATCTTAAATGCCAAACATGGTTTTCCGAAGGAAAACCATGAATAAGATAAAAAATATTATTTGGGTCCGTTGAACTTACTAACCGATAGCAGTACTCAAAATTAAAACCTATTTCTTTTAGAGTGCACTTAAACAGAAATTCACTAGGATTTGCTAAATTATTTAAAGCTAATTCTAATACAGTGTGAGTGGAAGGAGCATTAGCACCAAAACCAAAGTTGTCTCGAAAAGTATAATACTTTTTTTCACCGTCTTTGTGGTTAGGATTAAAAGAATATTTAACAGTTTTTTCAGGTAAAATGTAAGATTCGACCAAGTGTGGCTGTGGAATACAAATAAGTTCTGTAAAGCGCTTTTCTCCTAGAGCAGCGACAGCTACGCTTTTCTTATCATTTAAGAAATCCACAATTGAACAATTAGCTGTATCGATAACTTCATAATAATCTGGTCGATTATATCTTTCTAGAGGAATTATTTCATTTCGACGAGGGCACTTAATAACCCTAGATCTACTTAAAACCTCCTGAGGCGTATTATAAACACGGTCATATTCTTGTTTTGTGAGAAGTTGTGGAGCAGGAATACTTTCTAATCGACGTGCTACAATACGATCCGGAGATCTTGCAGGAACCTTTTTTTAGCCTCTAACGCTCTTTTTAGTTTCTTTGTTACAAACTTAAAAGGTAAAATCGAATCTGATGAACGTACAAATCCCATAATTTTTAACTAAAAATATTTTAAATTCTGGTAACAAAAAAGTAATGTTTTTGTTACCAGAAGTCAACTAACTAAAAGATGTTTCTACTTGTTTATTCTTTATGGGGCATACTGACAAAAATAAAATTTGAAACACTGACAAAAAATGCAAAGCATTTTTTGTCAGGTTTCATTTTCGATTTGTAAGGCCCAATCAAAAGAGTATTAAAAGTAGAAATATCTTTTAATTATCCATTTACTGAAGGAGCTTCAACTGACGCTAAGTCAAGTGGGAAGTTGTGAGCGTTACGCTCGTGCATTACTTCCATACCTAAGTTAGCACGGTTGATGATATCAGCCCATGTGTTAATTACACGACCTTGAGAGTCTACAACTGATTGGTTGAAGTTGAATCCGTTTAAGTTAAATGCCATAGTTGAAATACCTAAAGCAGTGAACCAGATTCCAACTACAGGCCATGCAGCTAAGAAGAAGTGTAAAGAACGAGAGTTGTTGAAAGAAGCATATTGGAAAATTAATCTTCCAAAGTAACCGTGTGCAGCTACGATGTTGTAAGTTTCTTCTTCTTGACCGAATTTGTAACCTTCGTTAGCAGATTCGTTCTCAGTAGTTTCACGGATTAGTGATGAAGTAACTAATGAACCGTGCATAGCAGAGAAAAGAGAACCACCAAATACACCAGCAACTCCTAACATGTGGAATGGGTGCATTAAAATGTTCAAAAATGTTATACAAAAGCTCTTTATCTTTTGCTCTCCAAGTTTCCTTGGAGTATCGGACTATATCATAAAAAATACAACTGAAACACTGACAAAAAAAGCTATAAACACTGACAAAAAATGCTTTACATTTTTTGTCAGTGTTTATAGCTTTTTTTGTCAGGTCAATCTTTCAAAGAATTTGTATTTTTCCTAAGCGCTCGTGGAGTTTCATAACCCTTGCTGGGTCGTATACTCTAGTCTCTGAACCTTTATTCCATTCCTGGAAGACTTGGCTGCTGATTGGCATACTTTTAATTGATGTATTTATTAATGATTCTAAAAAATTTAAAAATTGAAAGATGGTATTATTTCTATAACCATACTTATCATGAAAAGCTTTATGAACAACTTTACAAATCAAAATACCATTTTCTGGAAGAAAACGAAGAAATTCTAGAAGTTCTGGTGAAAAATCTTTATTAAAAAAATAAAAATGATGAATTACTAAAAAATCGTTTTCATTTTTAGTTGGTTTGTATCCCGTTAGAGCACAGTCGGAGTTCCATTGTTTTTTAACCATCTTTTCGCAAACTCGATATTTTTTCGTTCGTCGCCATTCATTTCCAATAATACGAGTTTTTGTTTTTCTAGTTTTTGCGCTTTCTTTCATTTGTTGCAGACTCTTTTTTTTAAATATTCTATTTTTTAATAGAATAGATTTCTTTTGATTTCCACAACAAGATAACCCAGTGCGACTACGTTTATAATTAGTAAAAGTAGTAGTAAAATGTTGTTTATGATTTTTACAAAAAATAACTAATTCACTTTCTTTAGTTAAATACTTCCAAGTAACATAAACATGATTACGTAAAGAAGCTAATTGTAAAATATTTAGCTTTTGTTGATTTTTGAACTTTTCACTATTTTTAAAAGTCATGATAATTCTTAATTTTAAAAATTTATAGTTTAGCTTTCCAGCAATTCACTTAGTTTTAAGAGCACAACAATATTTTATGCTCAGCTTGGAATACAATCATGAAGTTGAAAGTACCTGAAATACCTAGTGGCATTCCATCACTGAAAGAACCTTGTCCGATAGGGTAAATAATGAATACAGCAGTAGCAGCTGCAACTGGTGCAGAGTAAGCTACAGCGATCCAAGGACGCATACCTAGCTTTTCAACAAAGTGTTTCCACTCACTTTATAATAAAAATAAAAGTTGTTGAAATGGACTATATTATCATCTTTAAAACAAAATGATCAAAAGGCTTGTATCCCCTCCTTTTCGTAGAAAAGGAAGCGATACAAAAGCCACGAGATTTTTTAGTAAAGATGTCGGGCGCTAATAGGATTTTATTGTTGGGACTCAATCCTTAGTCTCTGAACGTTCCGGGGGATCAAAAGCCCATCCCCGGCTTCGCTGCTGATTGCCATTGTTAGTAAAAAGAAAAAAACTTAATATTCCTGTTTAATTGGATTATTATAAACAGTTTTTGTACCATAAAAAAGATGATAGTCAACAAAAGTAGATGAAAGTTTTTTGAAAGGAATAGTAATGCCATCAATTTGTATACCCCACCTTCCCAGATTACCTTTTTTCTGTACTATACTTTTTTCAGTATAAAAACCAGTCTTTAGCTTTTGTTGTTCAATTATTCGTGCTTTACCACCAATAATTCCAGCTTTTCGACGTTGATTAGGTAAAGTTAAACTTATATTTTTATTGAGACGAGCTAACCATCCGGATTCCACATTACGTTTTCCTGCATTTTTGTAACCATGCTTTTTTTGCCATAGGGTATTAAAAAAAAAGAGACTTTTTGCTTTATTTTGGTCACTTGATTTTTTACCACCTACTTTACCTGCAAAACTAGCCATTTCGATTCGAGCTTCTTTAGTCATCCCTTTCATAAATTGAAATGCTATCAGATCACCTTTTTGTCTATATGCTAAAAAACGATAATAATGAGCTAACCGATGATCAACAAAACTGCATCTAACAATATTTTCATCTATTTTATAAGTACCACCAGCGTGTTGTGGTAATATTCTATGTTTTTCTAATGATGTGCTATCAAGATATTTTTTTGTTTTTAAATATGCTATAAAAGAGAGATAGATATCATTTTTATTAATCATAGTAAGTTTTTTGCACGCAATTTATTTTTTTTTGAAAAAGAAAACAACTTTGATTCTTTTTTTTTTCTTAAAACATTTTTTTTTTAACAAAAACTAACAAGAAGGGTTCCAGCAATTCACCCGATTTTCTGTAAGGGTCACCCCTAATTCACAAACGCAGTGTGATACAGCCGCCTAAACTTAACGGAAAGATAATTCCCATTCACGACCCATGTAACAACAAACACCTAAGAAAAAGTGACATACAACTAATTGGTAAGGACCACCGTTGTATAACCACTCGTCTAAAGATGCTGCTTCCCAAATTGGGTAAAACACCATATCCATATATTTCTACATGGGGTGGACTATCTCATCAACCTAATAGAAATTCAACAAAAAAACAAAAGAACGGCTTTAACAAAAATCGAAACCTGACCTGACCTGACAAAAAAAGCTTCACCTGACACTCGCTTCGCGAGTGTCAGGTGAAGCTTTTTTTGTCAGGTCAGGTCAGATATGCCGTATTTGAAGTTTATTTGGTTCTTTCTAATCTTAAGATACTAAAACTTAGGAACTAAATTTTTAGTTACGTTAAAGTTGTTAGGTTGCCGGGCGCTAATAGGATTTTATTGTTGGGACTCAATCCTTAGTCTCTGAACGTTCCGGGGGATCAAAAAGCCCGTCCCCGGCTTCGCTGCGGATTACCATTATTAAAAGCTTCCAACCATAAAGTTTCAATCTTTTCCCATACAACACTTTGATAAGTGAGGATTCATTTTTAATCTTATTAGGAACTGTACTTTCCAGTTGATTACAAATTTTCTTAAAAGTATCACAAGGTTTTGTTTTTACTTTTATACCACAGTCATGTTCCCATATCATAGACATTGTTAATAATTTTTTTAACAAAGAGCTTTGATTTGATTTACCAACAATTCTGCCGTATTTTTTACCAACTAGACTACGAGCTTTTGTTTGAGCTAAAGTATTTAAACTACCCGCTATTTTGCCTCCTTTTTTTCCCAATAAAGCCTGTGCTTCACTATCTTTAAATCGTTTTAACAACCCTTTTTTTTCTCTGCTTTGGAGACCTTGTTGTGATCTTAATAAGAAAGCTTCTGAGTTGTCGTTTTTACGAAAAAGATAAGCTAATTTGTCATTTTTATCGTTATAGGCTAAAAATCGATAAAAATGAGCTAAAGCGTGATCTTCTATTGAAAGACGAATTAGATTTTCAGAGTTGTTATTTCCACCTGCATGTAAAGGTAAAATATGATGTTTCTCTATACGAGTCCCAGTCATATTTTTTTTTCTTTTGAAGGATTCTATAAATTGTTGATAAATATCTAATTCTGGTTTTTTGTTATTTTTTTTTTTAAAGGCAATTCAGTTATTTCTAGCGCAAATTGAATAGTAGTTAGAATATTAGGATATAAACCAAATAATACTTTTTTTTTGAATGTCAAACTGTAACACCTACCTTGTATCCCTAAAAAAAAAAAAAAATTCCTCGTATACCTACAATTGTTGCTTATTATTTGAATTTTTGTTCTTCTTAATAGTTGAAAACTTTTCATTTTAGGCTTCCCGCAATTCACCCAGTTTACAAGTACTGTCACCAATACAGGGCACTTTTATTACAAATGCAGACCAATTGCGTTTGAAGTAGGAACAACAGCACCAGAAATGATGTTGTTTCCGTATAATAAAGAACCAGATACTGGCTCACGGATACCATCGATGTCCACAGGAGGAGCAGCGATGAACGCAATGATGAATACAGAAGTTGCAGTTAAAAGAGTAGGGATCATTAAAACACCAAACCAACCGATGTAGATACGGTTTTCAGTGCTAGTAACCCACTCACAAAAACGTGCCCAAAGGCTAGCGCTTTCACGTCTTTCTAAAATAGCAGTCATAATAATTTTTTAATAATTTCAATAGATTATGTTAATTAATGAAAATCATTCACAAAACCTGGACAAACAAAAAGTCTGATTTAGTTTTGTTAAAAATAATTTGCTCAATTAACAACTTCACAAACTAAAAACAAAAATTTTTAATTTTTTTGTATTCGCCTTTTTTTTTTAATTAAAAAAAAGGTTTTGTTAATTATATTATACCACAAAATACAATAGATTTTCAACTTTTTTTTTATAAAAAAAAGTTATGACAAAAAAAGCTATAAACAAAATCAGTGTTAGGCTTTTTTTGTTTTGTAGGTTAACCATTTTTATTATCTATTGTTTTATGACCTTACATAAACTATAGGTTTGTTAAAGAAGGTAAAACTGTGCTTTCTACAAAGCATAACAATTATTTTTTTTTTTTAAGTTTGACAAAAGACTACCTAGCTTCTTTAAAAACGTTTTCAATACATGTTATAGACTATAGATTTCTTCTAAAAAAAGAATTGTATCTAATTTTCTGCATAAATAATAATAATGCCAAATGATAAAAAAAATACTATAGAACATTAATAAATTCTTTTAAATTATTTACTTTTTTTCAATAAAAAATAATCTAAATTAACATCAAAGGGTGATATCGAATTTACGATTTAAATATCTTCAACATTTACAGGTCAGTAATATATATTTAAAACTGTTAGTTTATCTTTTGAATCTCACTAAATACTATCTGCTTTTTGTTTTGTTTACTGTGCTAGGTCTACATTGCAAGATTGTGGACAGTAATATAAGTAGAATTTGTTATCCCACTGTTCATTTAACAATAGTTTCCTCTTTTTTTATTTGTCTTCCTCAAAAAGGAGAACGATAAATAAGGTACTAAAAAGTAGAAATACTGAAAAAAATAAGCATAACTTTGAAAACAAGTTGTTGGGACAAAATAACCCAATAGACACGCAAAAATAATAAAATAGAAGAAGAAGTGCTTTCGTAAATAAATGTACTAAGACCATAGTAAATCTAATAATAGGACGGAGATGTTTTACAAAGTTTAAATTCGTACTATATGTTTTTTTTGTTTGACACCTATATACCTTTTTTGCAGGTTTTATTTTTTTGATTCTTTTTTATCAAAATTGAGACGGCGGCCAACAATAATTGTTTTTGTTTTGTTTTTTATTAGTAATTTTCAAATAATAGTCATTTCTATTAATAATTACACAAAAAAAAAGGGCAGTAAAAATTACTGTGTCCCAGAATTTTTTTATAACATTTTTTTTGTATTTATATATGTACTCACACAATAAGTTGGCCCCAAAAATTCTTGAAACAATAATAAGCTTTTCAAGAATTTTGGGGCCCGAGTTTTCTGCTGCGATGCAAAACAAAGCTTTGTATTTCAATAATACAACAAACCATTCAAAACCTTTAATCCTTTTTGGTTTCACATAAGGATATTTATCTTTACACTAAAGTAAATGTTTTTATAATCCACCTAGAGATATCGGTTAGTATCCAAGTAGATGGAATTTCTTCAGGTATTTCAGTTATTTCAATTAATATTTTTTGGAATTCTACTCTATTTGGAGCTGTAAATGGAACTTCTCGAAAAGTCTTTAAATCATTGTTTATATTTTCACAAATTTCTAAATATTAATTGACCCTTAAATTTATGGAACCAGTTTCTAAAAGACCAAGTGTGCTAAAAGTTAGTATAAATATAAAAAAAGGTAATAAACCTTTAAAATATCCTGGAAGAAATCGATCGATAAATTCTTTACCCACAAGACGTGCTACTCTTTTATTTGTAAACGACAAATTTAATAAAACAAATAATAAAAATGTGGAAATTATTAAAAAAAAAACAAGAAATTTACAAAGGAAACTATAACTGTTGTTTTCCATTTTAGGAAAGAAAGGTAGGATGACAAATAATACGTAAAAAACATAATATTTTGTTTGACTAAAGTAAGAGACTGATAATTTTTGGGTTTTAATAGTATAAAACCCAAATGTGTTTACAAACTTTACTAGTCTTTCCTTGTAAAGAAATAAAGTTTTTTTTGATAAACTTTTCATAAAGATATGTTCTTTGTTTTTTTGAAAAGAAAAGAGTAAATTAGAAAAGAATAGAGAAAAATTATTTATAAACATTTACTTTCGTATGCCCTTTTCTATATCCTTTAGAAGATCACCCAACTCTTTAAGGTCTTCTGGTGTTAAAATAGTTGCTCAGAGCTTTCCGGTTTTGGATTCTCTACGACCTTTGTTAAAAATTTGTTTTATATGGCTTTTCTTTTTTTTCCATTTTTAATAACACTTTTATACCGTTTTTAGCGCGTTTCCACCTAAAGTCTTTTGATCTTTTTGTATACCTGTTCAAATTGTGGAGTTCGGAGGAAACCAAAAACAAATCAAGAAGCTTTATACAAAAAAGACTTTAATCGAAAATGTTTTGTTTTTTTTGTTTTTTTTGTTTTGAGCTCCTCAAAAATCGCTTTTTGTTTTTGAGTATCCCCATTATTTATCTTTTCATTAATACTTTTTAGATACAAATTGCACAAATCTTCTGTCGATCTTATGTGTTCTCCCATAACAACCTCGCATCTGTATAGTATACTAAAGAGTGCGATATAAAGCAAACCATATATATATCCCCCTTCTACAATATCCTCTTTATTCAATTCTTTTTTTACTGCACAGAGTTGGGCATAATTTGGTAATACGTTTTTATGGTTTTCTACAAAACTTTGGAGAAGAATAAAGCGAAATGAAGAGTAAAAAGGTAGCAAAAGTATTCTGAAATGTATGAAAAAACTATCTATCTATAAAACAAAAAGGTAAAAAAAAAACAAAAGAAGAAAAGCCATAAAAAAATTGTTACAAAAATACAGTTCAATTTTGCAGATAGTACACAAAGTATCCCTTACTGAAACACTGTCCCGCATTTTTTGATAAATCTTGGAATAAAAAAGGATATCCTTTTGACTAATAAAGCAAAAAACTATAAAAGTTGGTAAATAACAGAAAACAAAAGGTTCGATAATTCTATTGATTCCATTGACTCCAAAAATAGGAGAAAACACGATCTAAAGATCTTTATACCAAAGAATTGCTCTAAAAATGAACAGTAAAAAAGGCAAAACTATCACAAAGAGTGCTGTAGGCCTTTGTAAAAAAGGTGTAAATAGATTTTATCATAACAAAGTACAATTTTTACAAATTTGTAAATATAGAATAAGAATACATGGTTTTCCGAAGGTTTTCCAGAGGTTTTCCGAAGGTTTTCCAGAGGTTTTCCGAAGGTTTTCCAGAGGTTTTCCGAAGGAAAACTTACAAAAACTTTGTTTTTGTTAGAAAACTTACAAAAACTACGTTTGAAACAAAAAAAGCCTGACACTCGCTTCGCTTTTTTTGTTAAGCTTTTTTTGTCAGTGTTAGAAAACAATTATCTCCCTTCGGGAGATCATGGTTTTATCTCCCTTCGGGAGATCCAACAATTATTGCGCTATGTGCAATCATGGTTTTTTTTTATTGTATGTCTTATTCTATATTCACAAAAGAGAATTTTTACTATAAAACAAATTTACTATAAAAAGATAAAAGAAGACTATTTTTTATTAAAAATTTGAACAAAACTCGCAATTTGAGAATGATTTATCATTTTTTTAATAAAACCTTTTGTATATATAGACTTGTCCATTTCTGCTAAAGTTGCACTTGCTCGACGAGTAGCTTCCAACGGCTTTTTTTCATCGTATAGAACAAACACTTCTTTCTCCATCTTTTCGGTTTTTTGTGTTTCTGAAATATCATATCATTTATAAGAAAGAGTTTCTATTAAGAATGAAACAAAAATAGTAAAACAAAAAATTAGAACAGGAAAGGCTGCGCGAATACCGATTTTGGATACTGGAAAGTATTTATTTACAAAGGGAAAGCCTAACACTTGTGTAATCAACAATAAAGATTGTTTCCAATTTAAAAGAATGAACAAAATAATTGATCCTATCGTTAGTAAAACAACAAAATAATAACAAAACGAGACCAAATAATTGTGTTTGGCTTCATAGAAAAAAGCTACAAACACAGACAGTACGAATAAAAGGTAAAGCCACGTGGATGATAAATAATAAATAGAAAGGATAACATACTCTAGTACTTTAAAGTACACATTTTTTAAAACTTTAATAGAAGTGGAGACCATAGATTTTTTTTATATTTATTTTTTTTTACTTGTATATTTAAATAACAAGTTTTTTTGATATTTATGCATTGCTTGCTTCTTGAAGATCGTCACTAATAGGCAAATCAGGAATTTTATGATCGCTAAATACTTCCTTCACAGCGTTACCCGCCGGTTTGGCTACATAATTGTCCATATCACTTACAGAACCATCCACCAACTATTTTGCCTCAGTAGCTGCCCGCTTTGTTTGATCCTTTACGTCTTGTGAAATTTTAGCATTTTTATGCACTTCAAACTTTTAAAATTATAACAAAAGAGTTTGACGCAATAATTGAATGCGTTAAAAATGTATCACAGTACTCTTTACCCTTTCTTTCTTTTTTTTTTTTTTTAAATAAAAGAAAAATTGTGTAAAAATCATACAACAGATGCTTCTTTCTGTAATAAAACAAAACATAAGTAATAGTTGTATCAATACTACATAACTTCTTTTTAAAGTTGTAGTATAAACAATTGTTTAGTTATACTATAAAACAATTGTTTAGTTGTACTATTAACCTTTTAACATTAATTGTTACCAGTAAAAGTAATTCCAAGAGTTAATAAAAGTACTTTTACTAGTAACAATCTTACTCCTATAAAAAAAACACCTGTTAGGAAATCTCTATTTTATCAATAAAAATAGTTTGTAAGATAAACAATATTCTTATTTCTATTTTATATAAAATGTTTATTTATTATATTTCCCCTTTGAAACCCTTCTTATGTTAGCTTAAGCTAATAAAAAATAAACTATTGTTTGGCATATGACAGTTTATAAACATTATTGATGGACGGGTACTTAGGGCAATTCAGATGGGCTCCTATCAAGATCAAATTTTTGCAATACTTTTTTCATTTGAATAGGATCAATGGTAGTTCGTTTATATTGCAAAGTAGTTCCTATATCTTTATGCCCAACTATTTCCTTTACTACGTCAATTGGGGTGCTTTTGAGAAAATCAGTGGTAATAGAAGCCATAAAGCTATGAGTTCTAATGTGCTTACTATATATTTCCGAAGCTTTCATTAAAACATTATTCAACTCGGTGTCAAAAGATGACCTATTTATTGGCTTATCCGATCGATTTTGAGTTGTAAAAAAGAAACAGTCCCTTTCTTTATGCATCATTAATTGTGAAAAGTTGCTAGAAAACTTCTTAAGCCATTGACAACTTTTTTGACTTAAAATAATGTTATGTTGTTTATCCCCCCCTTTTGATAAGTGGTTTTTGAGTCTCACCTTGATTTAAAAGATCTTGTACATGTTTTATCTTAAATTTTAACAAAGTAGAAACTCTCAATCCAGTGACATATAATAAAAGGAAAGCAGTTTTCCTGCGTGAGGCAACGAAATGATTTTGCTTGACCAACTCCAAAATACCTTGAAACTCTTTTTCGTTCACACTGTCCCTTAGTTTTTGGTTAGTGGCGTTTTTCCTTTTAAGAGCTCTTTGCTCTTTTAATAATCGTTTATCTTTCATAACCTTCATTTCACTTTCGACAAAATCCATTTGTTTTTTCAAATCTAAGTTTTGCTGATATAAGGTATAATTTTGTTTGAGAATGACAGCCAAATGATTCATTGTTTCATTCCTGAAACTTATCAAAAATTTTTTTGAGTCTTCTATGTAACTCTCCAAATACTCTTGGATAACGGTTTTTCTAAAAATTGTTATCTTATTGGCCAACTCACCTTTGTCGTTTTTGGCTAACGCAGGTACAAGGTGGTTATCAATGATATCTGTGGCTTGGTTTTGGCAAAACAATGCTTCTTCCATATTATTGGGAGTCATTTCATATAACGCCTTATGGGGCTTGTTGTTATAAAATTCTATAACGTGTTTGATAAAGTGAGCCTTTTCACTAAAATTCTCAAAATGATTAACAAGTATTTCTTTACTTTTTAGATCGATGTTTAATTTCTTTTTAATGATATCTTTTAAAGTCCTAAAACTGCGTTCTATTACTTGATTTTCATGTGCTTTTGCAGATGACCTGCTGGCACTAATATTGTGTTGATTTAAAAATTCATAATAAGCTTCATTTTTAAATAATGACTCTCTATCAGAATGTATGATCTGAACCTTAGGCAAAAAATCTCTATCTTTTAAAATTTTGGTAAGGGTTTCTATAACATCGACAACTTTCATATTGTTTTCAATAAAACAATGTCCAACAATATTTCTCGCTGCGAGATCCAAAGCGCAAAAAAGAGAGTGATTCTTTCCTATTTTTGTGATGTCTAGACACAAAACAAAATTAGTCTGGGAGCTAAAATAATTCTGTCTAAGTAGATTTTTTCGTTCTTCGTTCCATTTATCTGTTTTTGTTGAAATATTACTGGTCTTCATATTTAATTATTATTTTTATTAATTATTTAAAGATCTGTTTAAACTTCTGTGTTACATGTCTATAAAACTGATTAAATTTGCTGTAAGCTCTAGATTGAAAAAAGTACAAAATGGTACTACAAAAAAGGGTGCCTTTCTTTTTTTTTATATTTTTTTTTTAATAAAAAAAAATAAAGGGTAAATTATAAATAAGCAAAAAGCGGAGCTTTTATAGAAAAAACAATATATTTACAAGAATAACTTTAACTGCTTTTTTCTACCCTATAAAAACAGGGGTTGAAAAGCAATGATTTTATTACACTATACTATAAGTTCATGGTTGCTGTTGTTTTACTACGTAAAACAAAAGAAGCGCAACAATTATTTCTGTATATTTTCCTTACAAAAACTTTGTTTTTGTAAGGAAAATATACAGAAAAGATAAGGGGTCCCTTTAGGGACCTACAAAAACTGCGTTTTTGTTAGCAAATCATGGTTTTTGTTAAAGTGCTTTTTTATTTATTTTTACTTTTAATTTTAGAATAAAAAGTAGTAAG